>Ga0315283_10000008_pt1 | contig 100953 bp, 85 predicted proteins | sample YL17G09_0_MG_FD_204541 | JGI IMG/M metagenome (GOLD analysis project Ga0315283, IMG submission 204541) | Sediment microbial communities from Yellowstone Lake, YNP, Wyoming, USA - YL17G09_0 | ecosystem: Environmental > Aquatic > Freshwater > Lake > Sediment | place: USA: Wyoming | collected...
AAGGACAGTATATGCAAGAAGACCAAGCGTTTGTTGAATACGTGGTCAAGGCCATGGTCGATCGGCCAGAAGACGTCTCCGCCGAACGGACGGTGGATGAAATGGGCGTCCTGATCACACTGAAAGTAAATCCGCAGGACCTCGGACAGGTCATCGGCCGTTCCGGCCAGACCGCCAAGTCGCTACGGACCTTGCTCCGCGTTGTCGGGGCGAAGAATCATGCCCGGGTTAACCTGAAGATTTACGAACCGGAAGGTTACCGCAAGCATCAGGGCGACACCATTCCTCATGCCGCCGCACCAACGGAAGCAGCCGCACCGGTAGCCGACATGGGCGACGACCTGAAGATCTAAACTTTATCACCAAGACCAATGACTCCGCTCTAGCGGGGTTTTTGGTTTAGTGGATTTATTGGACTGGGGTGTTAAATTGTTTCCCGGCTCCGAGGATTTGTCTTTCCTCGGCGGTTAAGCCACTACCGAGTTCCCGCGTGCCAAAACAGCGCGCCGTGATGTACTGCTGACCCGAACCATGCTTGAGAAACAGCAGATATGGCGGCTGACCACTGGCGAAGTGGAGAATGTCGGTTGTTTGTTCTGAGCTGATGGCTGTATCGGCTTGAGCCGGGATTTTAATCGTGGGTCGGTCGATTTGTCCCTTGTAAATTCGGATCGGATCAATGATGACGAGTGCGTGATCCTGGTCGGGCAAGACCATAAAAACCGACCCAGTCATAATCACATCCGCCGCAGCTGCCCGCTGGGCCAGCGTTTGGCCGGGACATTGCGTTGTGGTTATGCCAGTCTTCTTGTTCGGCCATAACAACGCGATGGCCACGGCTATAATCACCATGGCGGCCACGACAATAACTGGCTGAGGTATTGATCGGCGGCGGGGATGGCGGCGGGTGATCATAGTATTCGTGAATTCGTGTTCTTATACTATCATTTTTCTACAATCAACCAAAGTGGGGTTGCTCCATTTCCTCTCACGAAAAGAATGCTATACACTACTGATATGCGCTTTGATCTCTTAACTATCTTCCCTCGAATGTTCGATGCTTACCTGAACGAAAGCATTATTAAACGTGCCCAAAAGAATAAGAAAGTGTCGTTCAATTTTCACGATCTCCGTGATTTCACCACTGACAAGCACCGTTCCGTTGACGACCGTCCCTACGGCGGGGGACCTGGCATGGTTATGAAAGCGGCGCCGATAGTCGCCGCGCTGAGCTCATTGCCAAAGAAGAAAAAACGTAGAATTTTACTGATGTCGGCGAAGGGGAGGGTCTTCAGCCAATCAGATGCGAAGCGTCTCACTAAGTATAATCAAATTATCATCATCTGCCCTCGCTATGAAGGCGTTGATGAGCGGGTGGTTGACTACGTTGATGAAGAAATTTCCGTCGGCCAGTACGTTTTGACTGGTGGCGAACTGCCGGCCATGGTTGTGATTGACGCCATCACACGACTGCTGCCTGGCGTCCTCGGTAAAGATGAATCAAGTCTTGATGAGTCGCATAGTGAACCAGGAGTTTTGGAATATCCGCAATATACTCGGCCGGAAGTGTTTAAGGGTAAGCGGGTGCCTAAAGTACTTATAAGTGGACATCATAAAGTAATTATCTCTTGGCGGGAGAGACAAAAGAAGAAACCATGAGCACTGAAATCGAAGCTAAGTGGCTGGATATTAATACGAACACATTCCGGCAAAACTTACGTGCGGCTGGCGCTAAGTTAATCAAGCCAGAAATATTGATGCGCCGGGAACTATTCGATGAACCAACGCCGTTTGCCGTTTATGGGCACGGTTGGATTCGGGTTCGGGATGAGGGCGACAAAATCACAATGACTTATAAGAAAATGATGGATCGGACTGTTAAGGGTATGACTGACATCACCGTCGAAGTGAATGACTTTGAAAAAACTTGCGACATTCTTAGATCAATGACCCTGCAAAAGCGTGGTTATCAAGAAACTAAGCGTGAAATATGGGAATTGGATGGGGCGGAAATTTGCATTGACACCTGGCCATGGATTCCGACATTTGTCGAAATCGAAGCGGCTGATGAAAACACGCCCTGGTTAGTGGCTCAAAAATTAGGTTTGGAAAAATCAGCGGCGCTACATGGCAGCGTCGAGAGTGCCAACCAGAAATACTATGACGTTACGGAGGCCGAGGTGGATGATTGGCCAGAGGTTACTTTTGTGCCCGTACCGAAGTGGCTGGAAAAACGCCGTTTAAGAAAGTAAAAACCCAAACAGTTTCTTGTTTAGGTAAAAATAATTGTAGATGCTAAACACCGCCCCGCCAATTACGCCGAAGTACTGATGGCCAAATAAATAACCAAAAATATAACCTAACGCCGCATCGATCAGGCACAGCGATATAAAATGCCGGTGGGTAAAGCGGAATATCGACAATGGATGATAGAATGGATGGGGCCAGTGACTAGTGGTCATGGTAGTGCTAAAGTATAACTTAGAATGAATAAATTGGAAAAAACATTAATCGTGCTGATGTTATGCCTAATCCCACTCGGGGTGGTGGCTCAGACTTCATATATCGTTGAGCCAGTCGGCAGTCAGTTGGGTTTAAATGAAACGGATGCCAAGACTGTGACTTTAAATATCTTGCGGTGGGTGCTCGGGATAATGGCCCTGGTGGCCGTGGCCATGATTATATTTAGCGGCGTGATTGCCGTCACTTCGGGTGACAGCGAGAAGGGGGCGGTGGCCCGGCGGGTAATTTCCGGCGCCATTATCGGATTAATAATCGTGCTGCTGGCCTGGGCGATAGTTATTTTCGTGGCCAGGACAACGGTTAATGTCACGAATTAAGGCCTAAATTAGCTAAAATTTCATTGTCATCCTGGACCAGTGCGGTCTTGACAGCTTTGGAAATAGTGCGTATAGTTCAGGGCGCTTGATAACCGGTCCTAATAATTGTCCCCAGCCAAAATGGGGAGGAAAGGAAACCACTATCGGCTGAATTAGACTAACAACCATTGCTCTTTCGGAGGTTACTTAAGAACAGCGAGGCGTCACCTCATCCAGGGTCAAAAAAGATGTACTGACACCTCACTGTTTTTTTCATCTCACAGATGAACCCTGCACCCAATTCCGAGCGGAGTCGAGGAGGAGCGGTGCGGGGGTGATGCGGCTGAACCTATCGATCGTTGACAATCAGAACGTGGTAAGAAGTTTAAAACCCTGAACTAGTTTCGGGGTCTAAATCTGAGGTTGGGATTTCCCGACTTCAGTGCTACGTCAATATACTTTGATCATTCGACTGCTCCTCGTCCCGCGAAAGCGGGACTCGGAAGTCGCTCATGATCAACCCTGAGCGAATGGCCGCCTTTGGCGGACAGAGTCGAATGGGTTGAAACCTGGATGCTATCACCAGGTAAAAAAAGATAGCACAGCAATTCAAAGAGCTATCCTCCACCTCTGGTGGGGGGCAAGCTCTCAATTTTTGAGAGTTTGATCCTGGCTCAGGATGAACGCTGGCGGCGTGTCTTAGGCATGCAAGTCGAACGACCCGCGGGCCGCAAGGTCTGCGGAGAGTGGCAAACGGGTGCGTAACACATTGGTAACCTACCCCAAAGTTCGGGATAACCCGGCGAAAGCCGGACTAATACCGGATGTGATTCCGGAATACTTTTCCGGACGGAAAGGCGCAAGTCGCTTTGGGAGGGGCCTATGGTCCATCAGCTTGTTGGTAGGGTAACGGCCTACCAAGGCTACGACGGATAGCGGGTGTGAGAGCACGACCCGCCTCACTGGGACTGAGACACTGCCCAGACTCCTACGGGAGGCTGCAGTCGAGAATCTTCCCCAATGGCCGAAAGGCTGAGGGAGCGACGCCGCGTGCAGGAAGAAGCCCTTCGGGGTGTAAACTGCTTTTCTTCGCGAACAACTCTGAGTGTACCGAAGGAATAAGGGGCTGCTAACTTCGTGCCAGCAGCAGCGGTAATACGAAGGCCCCGAGCGTTATCCGGATTTATTGGGCGTAAAGCGTTCAACGGCGGTAGTGTAAGTCATGGGTCAAATCCGGGGGCTCAACCCCCGACCTGCCCGTGAAACTGCACAACTTGAGGCTGGAAGAGGCACATGGAACTACCGGTGTAGCGGTAAAATGCATTCATATCGGTAGGAACACCGAAGGCGAAAGCAGTGTGCTAGTACAGTCCTGACGCTAAAAGAACGAAAGCGTGGGGAGCGAATGGGATTAGATACCCCAGTAGTCCACGCCCTAAACGATGGATGCTAGGGATCGGGAGTTCGACCCTCTCGGTCTCGTCAAGCTAACGCCTTAAGCATCCCGCCTGGGAAGTACGGCCGCAAGGCTAAAACTCAAAGGAATTGACGGGAGCCCGCACAAGCGGTGGAGCATGTGGTTTAATTCGACGATAAGCGAGAAACCTTACCAGGTCTTGACATCTAGCTGCACGACCGATGAAAGTCGGTCAGCCTTCGAGGGTGCTAGACAGGTGCTGCATGGCTGTCGTCAGCTCGTGGCGTGAGCTGTTGGGTTAAGTCCTCTAACGAGCGCAACCCCTGTCGGATGTTGAAATATTCGTCCGAGACTGCCCCGGATAACGGGGAGGAAGGAAGGGATGACGTCAAGTCAGCATGGTCCTCTGACGACCTGGGCCACACACGTGCTACAATGGGGTGTAACAATGGGCTGCCAAACCGCAAGGTGGAGCTAATCCCACCAAACCACCCCCCAGTTCGGATTGAAGGCTGCAACTCGCCTTCATGAAGCCGGAATCGCTAGTAACCGCGCATCATCACGGTGCGGTGAATACGTTCTCGGGCTTTGTACACACCGCCCGTCAAGCCAAGAGAGTCGGGAACACCCGAAAGCCCTTTACGGGGAATAAGGTGGGCTCGATGATAGGGGCTAAGTCGTAACAAGGCATGCGTAGCGGAAGCTGTGCATGGATCACCTCCTTTCTAGGGAGTACCATTATCCGGCCTCGTGCCGGACAAGGTCGTGACTGTACTGGTGTACATAAAGTCACAATACCTAGATAGTCGCGTTTGATTGCTGGACCGGCACATATGACCGGTTCACCATTTGAACTTAGGCGTCGTGAACCGACGCAAAAAGTCATCCTGAACTTAAATCAGGAACTCAAATAGTCCCCGTATAGCGCCTAGCGCTTACGGGGCAAGCGTAGCGCTTCTTATCACGTTTTGATGGTCAAACAAGGACTTGCCCCGAGCACAGTCGGGGGGCGGTTTTTGCGTCTTGACTTATCGCCCATTTTCTAGTAACGTGCCGCCTGCTCTTTATAATCTCGTGGGGTAGACAACCTTCATCGACCAAGGGGGTAAGAGACGATGGATTACGTCAAACCGGGGTCGTTTCCCGACCGAGACTACCTCAAGCGTCGCGCCCAGAAGATGTTTGAGGTCTTGATCGCTCATCATTCCGCCGAAGAGGTCTTTTCAGTCCTAGCGGACGCTCTCCTGCAGTGGCAAGGCGCGTACGTGACCGATCTTTCCCATCAGTGGATCCTCCAAGAACTCCGGCTCGATGATCTTTACTTGACCGGCATGAATGCCGACTTGAATACGATCATCATCGATCGCTGTGAACGTTCGCCAAAGAAACTCCGCGACGTTTTGGCGGCCGACGCTGCTGTCCGGGTAAAGTTGGCGGTCATTCAGGCCGACGCGGAACCAATCATGGTTCGGACCGACTGGACTGGTAAGTTGGCGGTTCTTGACGGCATGAACCGTGTCGTCGCCGCGATCAGGGATGGCCGTCAGACCATCCAAGCGTTCGTCGGTCGTCGCGAAGGGTCGCTTCGTCTCCAAGTCGCCCCCGGCATTCCCTATTCCTTCTGCCGGGCCTACCGCATCGGTGCCATCGATGACGAAGGGTTGGTCACTGTCTTGCGCATCATGCGCTCGATGTATGTCAACATGGATCCGCTCCTTCAGGAACGTTTTACCTGGGAGCCGGATCTGATTCCCCTGCTCAAGCGAGCGCTCGACCAGGACTACCGACCAAGTCTCAAAGAGCGTTTCCGTTTGTGGCTAAAGCGCTGGCTACGCTGAGACCAGACGACACTTCACGTGTCGTCTTTTTTTATACGGCTGAGGCGGTTTTTGCTTTCTCCAGCAAGTTCCATTACACTTCAGGACACGAAAGGAGAATTATTATGAAAAAATGGTCATTATTAATAATTCCATTAACCGCCATATTAGTAATCGGGGCGGCATGTACTAAAAAGGAAACTAATACGAATAACGCTAACGAAAATGAGGCCGTTGTTAATGAAAATGTAAGTATTTCGGCTGATGATTCGACGAATATCAATGAAAACGAGAATGTTTCGGTCAATGCCAATGAAAACGAGAATAGAAATACTAATGTTAATCAGTCAACCAATACTAATACGTCCACCACTTCTGGCGCCCTAACAGTTACCAGCCCAGAAAAAAACGCGACGGTTGAATCGCCGGTCGAAGTTGAAGGAAAATCTTCCGCGGCGCAGGTCTACGTCCGAGTTAAGGGTTCGGCCGATAAAGAATTGTTTACCATCCCCGTCACTGTTCGTAATGGCGAGTATCATGTGAAAATTTCGGTTCAGGTGGCCAATTCAACCAACGGCAAGATCGAGGTCTATGAAAAAAGCGCCAGCGGGGCTGAGCAGAGTTTAGTGGTCGTGCCGGTCACCTTCAAGACTGAGCCGGTCAATGCCAATAGTAACGTCAATGAAAACGAAAATTCAAATCTGAACGAAAACGGTAACGAAAATTCCTGATTATCAAAAATTCAAAGCGCCGTGGTCTAATCAGGCCGCGGCTTTTTGGTGCCGGCATTTTTGTCTGCTGATAAATCCAACCGCGATTGCTAGGCCAATATAAGTCGCGGTCAGCCACGGCCAACTCAGCCAGTCCCACCAGCCATGAAAAGCAAAATTGGACACCGGCCAAAGGAACGGCGTCAGCATATCGCGGTGGCCGGGGATATCAATAATAATATGCAGCGCCCAGGGCCAGGTTAACCAGCCCCATGGCCGCCGCCACAGCCATAAAATCATACTTGCGGCTGCCCAGATAACCAGACTGTGGGTCCAGTGGTAAATACCCATTGAAAAAACAAGGTGGCCGGTCGTCACCAGTTGCCAGGCTGTGTACGGCAGCCAGACCAGATCGGGAAAAACACCAACCAATATCAACCATTTCCACTTTCGCTGGTTAGTCGGTCGACGATTAATGGCGTAAGTCCAAAGTCCGTGGGCAAGGATATCCATATTTATCTGTCTATTTAATCTTCTGCTTATGGTAACTAATTTATCGTAAGTCGGCCCAGTCTGAACAAGTGCCTGGTGGGCGGCGGAGGAATCGTCAGGCGGGGCCTGATCCGGCTCTGCCGGAAACCTCATCGACTCCCGACGTCTCGCTTTGCGATAGTCGGGATCCCGACCCGACTCGCTAAAGGGGGTGTCGGGGCTCGTCATTACCTGCCCGCCGTACGGAGAATATTGTAAAGCGTTCCGCTGGTGGGCGCGGGAGGATTCGAACCTCCGACCTCGTCATTATCAGTGACGCGCTCTAACCAACTGAGCTACGCGCCCACCAGCGAAAAACTTTTTAGATATTGTAATTATTAGGAGCTGCCAGATTCTTTAATGCCGTACTCCGGCAGGCGGGTCAGTGACGCGCTCTAACCATCTGAGCCTTGCCCCGTATTTGCGCGAGGCGCAAAGTGCGGGGTAGCCGCCCATATATTGAGATGTGCCCGATCAAGGTAGCAGAATATTTTATTTTTGACAAGTGTCCTAAATAATTTTCTGGTTTGACGAATGATTGTTATTACTTGATAAAGATGTTACACTTTTATTAACGGATCGTTGTGGATAATTATTTTCAATCACAACATCTCACGCGCATCGAGTAAAATCTAGATGCACACCACGAAAGGAGGTGGCGACATGGCAAAAAGAAAGAAGGCGAAGAAGGTAATCCGCCGTAAGGGTGGCAAAAAGCGCCGCTAAGGCCTCGCCAGAATATATAAAAATCAAATACTAACCTGCTGACAGCGGGTTAGTTTATATATCAGCTCCGTGCGGTCGCCCCAGCCATGGTAACAACAACAGGAAAACGAATATTAGGGCCAGGTCATTTTTAAAATAGGGGGTATCAACCAGTCCGTGGACCACCGCAGCCATAACCCCGGTCATGGCAGTGATATAGATGGCCCGTTGGTCGGGCTCGGTTTTTAGACGTCGCCAGACCGACCGAAAAAAGTAAACGGCCATAGCGATGAATGTCATTAGTCCTAATAAACCAGTTTCCAGCCACAGGGCTAGGTATAGATTGTGTGGTTGGGCCACTAGCCATTCCAGTGGCGGCCAGTAATGCTTCGGCACTTCGTCGCGGTAGGCTGGTTCAAAATTATTCGGACCGATTCCGACTAGGGGGTGTTGCTGAATTAGTGCCCAACTGGTCACCCAGATTTCCGTTCGCACTAAACCCGATGAGCGATCGGCGGTATTAAAATGCTGTTTGAAGTTCGGCAGTTGAGTTAGGATAAACGTCCCGGCGGCCAGAACGCCTAGCGCGATAATTAACAATCGATTTTTTAGACGACTGGCTGGCAGCCACAGCCAGGTGAATAATCCAGCCGCAGCGACCGCTAAATAACCACCATACGATAAGGTGAAAATTAGTGCGACTGACATAATAACAACCGTGCTCCAAATAAACTTAGATTTTTTTTGTCTGTGGAGTAGATACGACAGGCCAACGGCAATTAACGGACCAAGGTACATGGCCGCATAATTGGCAACGGGGTGAAAAAATGAACTTAGTCGACCTTCCTGTAAAGTCGAACGCCAACCTACTAACTGTACTAAACCGGCCAAGGCAACAATCGCGCCGCTCAGCAAGGCCGCATTAAAAATAATTCGGCGATCGTTTTCGTGCTTGATAATAATCGCAGCCAACGCGGCAAAAATTAATGGATCGACTAACCAAGCCTTAAATGCGCCCAGGGCAGCTTCACGATCGGCGGCTGTAAAAGTGGCGATAACCCAGGCGACGATCCATAAACTAATTAAGATCCAGGCAGTAGTGGTAATTCGTGGCCACTGCCACGAAATCTTTTTCAACAATAATCGGATGATCAATGTGGTAGCCACGGCATATATCGACAGTTCTAAGACTGTCGTCGGAATACCAGCAATTTCTCCACGCAATAAATAACTTGGCCAGAGTAATACTACTGCCGCTAAACCATAAACCGGTCGCCAAATGGCGATTGCTAATACCGCGAGCGGGATAATAATCAGCCAAATCATCCCGTTAGAGCGGATTTATTAATAAATATCATAATTGAGTAAATTACAACCTGAAAAATTTGGCGCTCTAACGGGATCATGTTTTTTCCGGTTGCCTGACCATGATGGCCATGGCCGTAAATAGCCACATGACCTGCATAATATGAGGATATAACAGACTATTAATAAAGACACTGTGGACCAGCAGGGCCGCCCAGGCTCCGACTAGCCCCACCCCAAAACCCTGCCACAATCGGGGAATAGTTTTATCGCGCCAGGTCCGCCAGGCCTCTCGAATCAACGCAATTAGTAGCCAGGCATATGCCAATAATCCAACCAATCCGGTGGTAACCCAGATGGTTAGCAGGCTGGAATCAGAGCCACTGGCCGAATGTTCCTGGGAGTCTTCCATGAAGCCATACTGAACTTGCACGAAGCGATAGAGGTTATATCCAACCCCAGTGACCGGGTGGTCGGCCGCCACCTGGAGCGCGTTTTCCCAGGAAACGATGCGCAACTGGGCGGTTTCATCGACCGAACGAATGCCAATGACTCGTTCCTGGACCCGCGGCACAAACAGGACAATGGCTATTAAAGCCAACGCGCCGAGAAACAATATCGTGCGTGACCGCCAGGTAGCCACGAATCCCACCCCAGCGATCAGGGCCACATAACCGCTGCGGGAAAATGTTAGCAACAGCGCTAAGGTCATAATCAAAATCCCAATCCACCACCAGCGCGCTTGAAAAAATGATCGGGACAGAGTTACGCCCAAACTGAGGGTAATCAAAATTGCCAAGAATCCGCCCAGGAAGTTCGGATCAAACCAGGTCGAAAGTAATCGGCCGATGTGCGGATCCCAGCCCCGCGGCACCATGGACGAGAAATCAGGAAATAGTCTTAATTGGATAAATCCCAATAAGGCAATAATGATTCCGGTCCAAATTATCACTTTAAAATATATTTCCGCGCGGTGGTGGGTCCGGAAATAATCAAAACCAATGAACAATAACAACGCGTATTCAACCCAGCGTAAAAAGTACAAGCTGCCGGAGATAAATTCAGATTGACTGTATAAACCACGGTTCACAAATAGGGATAGTGCCATGGTGGCTAATACCGCCAGCATTGGTAACCACAAACTGTGTCTAGGAAATCGCAGGTGGCCCCTGGTTAAACCTTGAAACAGCCAAACAATTAACAAGACCGGCAGAATTAAATCGTTCGGAATAACGCTGGCCGATGAACCAACCGACAGGCGGATCAATTGACCAAGGACGATGGTAATCAGGCTGATGATAAACACCCACTCCGGTTTTACTACAGCAATTGCCACCAGCCACATCGCGATCGCCAAGATTGATCCTGCCGTTCCCTGCCAGCCGATTAAAATTCCGAGTCCGATCATCATCAATACCGCCGCGGGAATAATCCAGCGATCGGGGTTGTTCTGTTTGGAGTCAGCCGCGCCAGCTGCGGTCGGTTGTTTCGAAACTAGACAGCTGGCTTCACGAAAACTGCGCCAGGGGGCGAAGATGGCGCGTGGTTTTAGTTGACCGTAATAGATGGCGCAGGCTAGCATCGGTCTAATTTTTCTTAGCCAGAGCAATCCGAGATAACGGCGCGGGAAGTTTTTTAAGAAAAACAGCGATTCATTGAAAAAAAAGTCTTGATACCAGGTAATCCGGTCACGACTGCGGGAACCGCCGGACAGGGCTAGGTGGTCAATTGCTGTCCGTGGATCATAGACAATTCGCCAGCCAGCCCTAACTACCCGCAGGGAAAAATCTGTTTCTTCGCGCATGGCATTACCGCGGAAACGTTCGTCGAATCCACCGACATCAAGAATAACTTGTCGACGGAATGACATATTTCCTCCGCGGGGGGCGTTGATGTCCTGCTTAACGGAGCTGGTGGCGTTAGGGAAAATGCGGCCAGTTTTCGTAACGGTGCAGACTGGGCCAGACTGTTGGCGATTTAACGCAGTATTTCGATCCAGCACGCGTCCGCCGACTCCGCCGACTTTTTGGTCAGTATAATTCTCGGCCTGGATGGTTAAAAAATCCGGTTGGTGAAGGCGTGAATCGTCGTCGATAAAGACGATTATTTCGCCAGTGGCGGCCGCCACGCCCAAATTCCGGGCCTGGCAGGTACCGACAATTTCGGTCGAGACATATTTAAGGCGTTGGTCACGAGTCGACAGATCGATCAGCTGCTGATTTTTTTCATGACTTTGGTCAACTACGATGATTTCAAAATTCGGATAATCTTGATTCAATAAGTCCTTGACCAAGTCGGTCACCGGACCGGGCCGATTTAGGCTGGGAATTACCGCGCTTAAAAATAATTTACCAGTCGTCATGTTTTTATTCGTGACTAGGGTTGGGCACGATCACGGGGGTATGGGAAAAAATTTCTTTAATAGTGGTTAAACTGATCGTGCGGGTGATTAGCAGGGCCGCGCCATAAACCAGGGCCGCGATTGTCCCGGCTATCCAAAAATTCCAGTCGCGCATCAGCCAGGCGCTCAGGCCCATCATCGTACCAGCCATCAACAGCCGCGGTATCAGTCGCACCGACAAAGATCGACGGAGCGTGCGCAACACCATCAGGTAGCTTAAGATGGCCATCGCCACTTCGGCGATAATATTCCCGATCGCGGCGCCGTAAATGGAGAAGCGCGGAATTAGCACCAGATATAATCCCAGTGAGACGGCCGCCACGATTAAGTAGCGCCAGACCATCCGTCGCTGTTGGTGAATTATCGTCACCACATATCCGGACAGACTGTTTAAAAACAATGCCATCACGGCGATCAGTAATAGGCGCAACACAGGCGCGGCCGGCGCATAAGCGTCGCTGCCAATGGCGATTAACAGGGGTTTAGCTAAAATCCATCCCCCCACCATAATCGGCACCACGGCAATCATTATTAACTCGAAGCCGCGCTGAAAGACCCGGTGAAATCGGTCATGGTCGCCGCTGGCGAAAGCCGCCCCCAGCGTCGGTAACAGCAGTCCCACGAACATCAGGGGGAAAGTATTGAGGATTTCTAGGATTTTATAGGCCGCACCATATAAACCCACGTCATAGGCAGGTTTAAACCAGGCTAATATTAAGGTATCGGCCCGAAAGTAGATGAGGTTAAGGACTACCGAAATAGTAATCGGCCAGGCTTCTATCAGAATTACCCGCCAATAGGAAAAATTGTAGCGCGGTCGGAGCCGGACGTATCGCCGCGCGCCCCACCAGACGATGATTAGGTTGACTATGCTGCCGCCCACCAGCGCTCCGGTCAGGGCCAGTATTCCCGCCCCCATTTTTATGGTCAGCCACGATCCGATTAAAGTCACGATCCGGGCGACGATCTCGGCCACAGTCACCCGGCCCATCGCCAGCTTAGACTGAAAAATGCTAATCAGTAATTGCGTTCCAGCGATGGCGACATAGGCTAGGGCGGCGATCGCCACCGCTTGCCGCACCGCCATTTGATAGGGCAGTAACCAGATTAACAGCGACCCCAGTCCTAACACGATCAGCGCCGATGTCCAGCGCAAGCCCAGAAAATTACCGGCTACGTATTCGGCGTCAACGCCGGGCTTATTAAGTTCGCGGACTAACAGTAGGTAGAGCCCGAGATCGGCTAGCACTGATAAAAAACCGATGTATGCCAGCGCGGTGGTATACAAACCATAGCCGGTTGGTGCCAGGTAGCGCTGAATTATCGCCCAGGTCATCAGACCAATGACGGTGCCAAAAATTTTCCCGCCGACTTGGATCAGGGTATTGCGGCCGACAGCTCGAGTCAGTGACATGGTCAAAAATAATCTAAATTTAACTTCACGACGATACCATTTTAGAGTTGCTCAGTCAATGAACAATATTTGTGTACAGCGGCCGCGCATCAGGACTGCGACCCGTTGACAAAATCGATTAGAGATGGTATCATTATAAAATCAAGGAGGGTTTCTCCTCGGGGTGGCAGACAGCGCTGATAATTTTTTCACACGCGTATGTCCACCGCCTACATTCTAAAAGAGTCAATTAATTACTCGCCGGCTAACACGGTCATCTCATTATTGCTGTCGCTAACCGCCGTGGCTAGCTCGGCCACCGTCTTCCGTTTTATTACGATTTGGCTGCAAATATAAGCATGTCTCAATCACTGCCGTTTTCCAATATTATCAACGTGCCCCATCGCGCCAGCAACGCCGCTGATGAGTTGGCAATGATGCTTCATCAGGACGGCATTCTGGCTGAATCGATTCATGTGCCGCCGCCAGCCTCGGTCGAGTTCGCTAAATTGGTGACGGCCGCTAAATGCTTCCAGCAAGAAACCACCGATGCCGAAGCTTGGCCAATGCGTTCGGAGCGCTGGTTGAATCGCTTAAGTGTTGGTTTAGTGGGGCGGCCTTTTTGGGAATTATCGACCGAGTACCGCCGGGCGATTTGTCACGCCGTCGAAGCCTTAGTCCGACCAGCCAGTGTCTAACTAACTGGCCCTGCTCCAACCGCATCTGGTGGAGCGGTTTTTTTATTGGTCATCTGTAAAATCATCCGGACTACGTGATCGGGTTGACCGACTTGTTCAAAAATAAAACGTTCTTTTTCGCCGGCACTCTGAATATAGACATCGCCATAATGGAGCATGGTTGGGAAAAAACCCTTGATATCGCTGGTAATATCCTGCACCCGGCCGATTGGCAGCTCGGCCACCCGCCGGCTGAATAAACCAGATTGCTCAATATCGACGACGCGCTGGTCAGTGACAATGTAGTAATCGAGCGAATAATCCAGCCAGAAACCAAACAGAATTAGCCACAGGAACAACGCATACAAGCTGGCCGCCATGATTAGCAGGGCGTAACCAAGTGAATTGGTGGCTAGTTCCCATTGGGCAAAGCTGTTCCAGAGGAGGAAAATGACCACCGGAATTACCGCGAAACCAGCGACCATTAAAAATTTACGGAAAAACACAAACCAGTGCCGATGGAGAACCATTTTAACCTGTTCGTTGAGTTGTTTACCAGGAAAGTCGATTGTCAGGGGCATATTTTATAGTCCCGGTAATTGAATTGACGGTAACGCCAGGGTGAAGCGGCTAGCCCAGTCAACTTCGCGCAGGAATAGAACGCTAAACCACAGAATCGCAACTACGCCGATCATAAAAATCCCGCCGCTGATCATCGCCAGTGGATCGAATCGACCATAGCGAACCGAATGAAACAGGTGGATCAGAACGATAATCAGCTGGACACCAACCAGGGCCAGGAACAGATAAAGCAAAACTGTGGCGTTAAATTCGATCATAACTTCAACTGTTCGGCTGGTTTAGGGGCTGGGAAGCCGAGGTGCTGGTAAGCCGCGGTGGTGGCCATCCGTCCGCGGGGAGTCCGCGACAAAAATCCGATTTGCAGTAAAAATGGTTCGTAAATATCCTCGATCGTGTCCATCTCTTCGGCCACCGCCGCGGCAATGGTGTTTAAGCCGACTGGTCCGCCCTGGAATTTCTCGATGATAAACTGCAAAATCTTTCGGTCAACCGGATCGAGGCCGAGCGGATCAATATCCAGCGCCGTTAATGCATCAACTGCCAGTTTTTTTGTGACCGCGCCGTCACTTTTCACTTCAGCATAATCGCGGACCCGTTTCAGCAAGCGGTTGGCTACCCGCGGTGTCCGGCGGGCGCGGTCGGCGATTTCTTTAGCAGCTGGTTCATCCATTTTGGTTTTCAGAATTCTGGCGGAGCGATGTAATATTTCGACTAATTCGTCCGGTTCATAAAAATCCAGGCGGTAGGTGCTGCCGAATCGGTCACGCAATGGCGATGAAATCAGGCTTAATCTGGTGGTCGCGCCGACTAGGGTAAAGTGGGGGAGATCGAGGCGGACCGTCCGGGCTGACGGGCCTTTGCCGATCACGATATCGAGCTGGAAATCCTCCATGGCCGGGTAAAGCACCTCTTCAATAATCCGGTTCAAGCGATGAATCTCGTCGATAAATAAAATGCCGCCGGGTTCGAGATTGGATAGAATCGCGGCTAAATCACCGGGTCGTTCAATGGCCGGTCCGGAAGTAACGCGGATTGGCACGCCCATTTCCTTGGCTAAAATGTGGGCCAATGTGGTTTTGCCTAAACCTGGCGCGCCGTGCAGTAAGACGTGTTCCAGCGGTTGCTTTCTTTTCTTGGCCGCCTGTAAAAAAATTTTTAAGTTATCCTTAATTTTCTTCTGCCCGACGTATTCGGTCAGTCGTAACGGCCGCAAATTCACGTCTAAAGCCGCATCCTCGCCTTGCGAATGACTGGTTAACACGCGGGCTTCGTCCTGGGCTTCCATGGGTCGATAATATCATTTTTCAGCCGCTTTTTCAATGTCTCCGGTGGGTTCTTGACAGGATTTCAAATCCGTGCTAGGATAGCCCGTTAAGTTCGTTTCAGGTTCAAGTCGTGATTTCTGCCGCCATACCTGTGGGCACGACAAGCATGGGGGTTATTCCCTGGTTGGACCGGGTCCTGTACCTGGTCTTCACCACCGAATAATCTTCTTGCCCACAGCTACGACGGCAAAAGTCGCCGCCCGAAACGTACCGGGAGTGGCCCCGGGTTTACCCCGCGGGTGAGTTAATGTTCCTCACAATCTAGCGGAGATAGGAATGTCGCCCAAACCCTTACGCGAAATCGCCCGCGCTAGTTTGCGGGCCCAGTTCAACCGGTTCTGGTTCTGGATTCAAGTCGTGATCGGCGCCTCGCTCATCGTGGGTGGGGTGATCATGATGATCATCGGAATTAGGTCGCTGATCGTCGATAGCTACAACATCAACATCGCTGCGCTGTCGCTAGGTTACACGGCGCTGGTGATTGGTTTTTTTCTAGAGCCACACCTGCGTCAGATTTGGCACTAACCCGGGGAGGACCAATGAGGCTCTTTATGAAAAAAGGGGGGGGCGAGTGGGTAGAGGTTACCTGGAGGCAAACCCCATTCGTTAATGAGCTCTACGCGTTGTCGACAGGGACTCCTTGCAAGCTCGAGAGTTCCTGGCAAGCACAACTCGGAACAGTGAGCGGTCCGATCGAGTTCGAGGTTCGTTCATCAGACCAGGCTTCGAAGGTCGTCTTCACTGGTAGGATCAAAAAAGACACGCATCTCAAGGATGTGCGTCTGATATACTTCGAGGAGACGGGGGCCATCCAATTCGATTGCCCCGTTAGATAGACGAGCTCAAAACGAATCCAACAGCAACTAACGTCCACCTGAACAAGGAGGTGTAGGTGCCAAGTCCAATGATGACCAAGATTCGCTGGGACTCGCGGCCGCGCTGGCAGCGGGCGATACAGAGATTCGTCTATGACATCCGGATGTTTATCGGCCTGTGCGGCTTCATTGCCGCCGCTATCGGTGTCCCGCTCGAGGGCGACGGTCCGATCAATGGGCTGTTGTTCTTTGTCGGAATCGCGCTGATGATGCTGTCGTTCTTCATCCGCCGGCCGCCCGGACTCTAGCCATGTCCGCCCCCGCTCTTTTTCAGGCGAAGCCTGATCCGGCCCGCCCGGCTATGCCGCGGCGACGCTGGAAAAGACCCTGGTCAAGTTGATCGGGGTCTTTTTCTATTGATTGGTATTTGTCGTGGCGGCGTTGGTATTGGTGCTGGAGTTGGTGTTTTTATTGGTATTTGTGTTTGTGGTTTTTGGCTTAGCCGCCGGCGTTTTTCCGACTCGGCAAATTATGCCGATGGCGCGATAGTGGCTTTGGAAAGTTTGGGTGGTTTTGGTGCCATCGGATTTAGTGACCGTATACGTGGCGGTGGCATCAGCGCCGGGATGACCTGGCGCCTGGCATTCCTTCACGCCTGGTTTCAAATCATCGACTTCGACGGTCGTGGTCGGGGGGATCGGGGTCCGGTTATAAACTTTCGGTGTCGGCAAGTCGACTGTCCGTCCGTCTGTGGTGCCGTAAAACCGGAAAATCAGATTATCTCCGCTGACCTCGGTTTGTAACAACAGATAATTGGCGTAATCATTCTTAAAGCGTAAGTCCGGCTTTGGTTCATAAATTGTGGCGTCAAGTCCGATCGGCGGTTCATAGTAACTGATGCGAAGACTATGATTGGAGCGTTCCAGTACCGGCAATCCGGCATCGAGAATAACGCGAAACATGGTGGTTCCGACCTGGCACAAACCGCCACCATATTCCGGCTTGATCCGGGTGCCTTTAATTACCAGTTCTGATTTCCAGCCGTGAGCGGCATCAATCACGCCCAGCGCTTTAACTAGTGAAAATTCATCATCCGGCTTAATTAGTAAGCCGTTTAAAATCTTGGCGCCATAATTAATATTAAAACGGCGGTTTGTCGGGCTGCCGCGGAAATTAGTACTGGCTTCAGCCACCAATTCTTTTATTCCCAGTTGGTTCGGAGCCACCTGATTAGTGGCCGGCTCTGTTTCCATCACCACCAATTCAGCCGTTGACTCTTTTTTATCAATCAATTTTGCCTCCATCGCGGCCAGGCTATTCGGCACATCAAGGCTGCGGCCAACCACGCTGGTTTGAAATTCCTTAACCTTGCCGCTGGTTAGACTAAATTTAGCGTTCTGGGGGACGACATCAATCTTGGGACGTAATTCTTCTAAATAGGCCGATGTTTTTACCGTATCGAAACCAACGTGAATGCCGTTATTTTTTCGGACAAAGCCTAATAACTTTTCCAAATCGCCGCGCTTTAGTTCCCACTTCTGGTCGTTGTCAGTGATGGTTAGTGGGGCACGGTCAAGAATGGCCGGCAGCTCGGCGGTGGCGATGGTTTTTAATTCCGCGGCACTGACAATTTCCGGTTGGGTGGTAATGGCGGTCATTATGATCGGGGCGGAATCCAATGATCTTAGGCGGGCGTGGGCGGTTTTGGCGGCACCATTATAGTCAAATGATTTGCCGGTCACGCTGGGGGTAATCGTAACGGCTCCATCTTTGCTGACCTCAAATCCGGCGTTCTTGGTGGGCTCGGTTATAGTAGCGGTTTGCTGCCGCAGGGCATCAGCTAGATTTTCCAGCGATAAGCTGAATAATCCGAACTCGTGTCGCCGACCAAGATAGCCACTGGTTCGTTCCCACAGCTGTCGCCAGCCAGATCCACGGTGACCAAAATCGTAGGCGCTGTTAACCGCTGCGGCCGGTTCAAAGTCGGCTACATCAACAATTAACTCCTCGGTCGTCGCCGCAGTGGTGCCAGCTGGAATTTTTATGGTTGTATCACCAGCCTGAAAGGTAAAAGCGTTAGCGGAAAAAACTAGCCATGATTTTTCCACTTCTTTCAATGCGGTTAATGTATCAAGTCGACCGACCGATAGCCCGCCGACGGTCACGCCGCGAACAATGGTTTGCTTTTGAGTGGCGTAGGCCACGCCAGCTACGGCGCCGATAGTAATTACGCCGGCAATAAGAACTACCGCCAGGACTTTGGCCCAGCGGGGAAGTTTGAATTTTATCCTGATCTTATTTGTCGTCGCTGATGAGCTGGTTGAGTTCAGAGTAGCGCTCACCGCTGCTGACGAGTCGCTTAAAATCGGCTTGCCAGCGCTGGCCGACTTGGGGTGATTCCGGGAACCAGCTGGTCGGGATTTCAAGCCGCTGGTCCCCGTAGTGGACGATGGCGATGGTGGGGTGGACGGCGATGATGTCAAATGTCATTCCCCCTCCTCGACGACTTGAATGGGCGCCGTTTTCGGTTTTTCGATAATCGGTAAGACCACCCGTAGAATGCCATTCTTGAGGTGGGCTTTCACGCCGTCAGCTTTAACTTCAATTGGCAGGATCACGGTTCGAGAAAATCCGCCCCAGTAGCATTCCTGATACAGGTAGTTATCCGCCGGAACGTCTTCTTCGAGCTGGCGCAGACCTTTGATGGTGACCATGTCGTTGTTAACGGCAATATCAATGTCCTCGGCTTTAACACCGGCGATGGCGGCACGAATAATAATATGTTTGCCGGTTTGGTAGACATCAACCGCTAGCTGTCCCGAATAGTCGGAGTCGATCCAGTTATTTTCTTTCACCTCGCTGGTCGATTCGGCCAGTTTAGCAAAAAAATCATCAGTAGTTTTCTTGTCCCGGGGCTCAGATTTCTGTTTCGGCATGGCGAAATTGTAGCACGTTTTTTGATTTTATTCAATCCCGACGGGTTGACCGAAGGCGCATTATCCGTTATATTCTTGCTTGATTTCTTAATGGCCCTATCCCCTCGGCAGGCTCGGGGCAGGCTCTAGTCTGGTCTTCCGGCTGAGCCGGACAAGCGGACATCGGCTTTTTCCGGCAGAGCATGTATCACGTGTATGCATTACAAAGCACAAAAAACAACCGACTATATATTGGTTTGACCTCGGACCTGCAGAGGAGATTACTTGAGCACAACCAGGGTTTTACGCGGTCGACAAAAATCAATCGTCCTTATACTCTTGTATGGTCTGAGAGTCACGCAACCGGGGCGTCAGCCCAAAAGCGCGAACGGCAGATAAAAAGATCCGGATTGTTACGAAAACTAATCAAACAACGTGGCCCTATCGTCTAGTCTGGTCTAGGACATCGGCTTTTTCCGGCGGAGCCGGATCCGGCCTTCAGGCCGGACAAGTCGCAAGCCCTCATGTATTACATCTACGTCCTACAAAGCATAAAGTATCCTCGACAATATATCGGCTCTACTGATAATATTGAGATTCGATTGCGACGACATAATGCCGGATCGGTACGGTCGACAAAAGCATATCGACCCTGGCGCCTCGTAAAGACTGAGCGATTTAAAACAAAAAGAGAAGCTCGAAAAAGGGAAGTGCAGCTAAAGAAGTCGGGTCGATTAAGAGGGGAACTTAAAAAACTTACGCCGCCATCGTCTAGTCTGGTCTAGGACATCGGCTTTTCAAGCCGGTAACCCGGGTTCGAATCCCGGTGGCGGTACCAACCTACAGTAGCTTTTTCCGGCGGAGCCGGATCCGGCCTTTAGGCCGGACAAGCCGGTAACCCGGGTTCGAATCCCGGTGGCGGTACCAACTTTAATATATTGCCGCACGGTTTGTTCCGTAGTACACTACGACTACATAATAATTAAACACCCAAACACTTTATGAAAAAAATCCTACTCCCAACCGCTATCTTGGCTGGTCTTATCGCCTGCTTCGCCGGACCGATGACGGCCCGTGCGACCACCACACCGACGCCAATCATCTATAGCATCTCGCTCACTAAGGGTGTCTACAAAACGATCATCAACAAAAAAAATGTCCCCTTAAAGCCGTTCCCGGGGTATACCGGTTCAGTTTGGGCAAAACGCGTGTACTTCGGTAATAACTTGGGTTCAACTTATCTCTTTGTGCAACGGAGTCCCGGCACCACCGCCTCGGTCATGAAGTACTATGAAACCAGCACTAGCCGGATGTGGACCATCACTCCATTCTATGGCAATCATAAAAAGGGCTACAACGCCAGTGTGGTGGTCCAGCCAAAAACCAAGAAAGTTTACATCGCCCTCGGAACCAAGGCGACTGGGGTTAGTGCCCGCGTGATGGAAATTACCCGGAAAGGAATTAATCAGGTCAACAATCCGACTGTGGCGGAGACCCAGGACAAGGGGGTCGTCCTCGTACAGTTCCTGAAGCTCTACCCGAACGAGTATGGCCTGGTCACGATGATCACCAACAAGCCAGCCACCGTGAAGACCTGGCGGTACTCATCGACCACGCACCGGTTCGACGAGGACATAATATACGATAAAAGCCGTATCAAAACGACCGGCAATGTGCTGTCACTCTAGTGGTCTATCTTTATATTCCCAACATCGAAACGTAAATCGTTTCCCGGTCATTCATCTTTAAATGGGTTTCTATTTCTCCGAGAATCTGATGTCACCGCTCTCCCACTAGGGCTACCAATTGTATTATCTCTACATTCTTAGCTGTGTCGATGGTACGCTCTATACGGGTAGCACCGTCGATTTGTCGCGTCGAGTAGAAGAACATAACTCGGGCCGACGAGGCGCGAAATATACTCGAGCCCGCCGCCCGATACGGCTGGTTTATGCAAAAAAGTATCGGACGCGCTCGACTGCATTACGGGCCGAACGCCGGGTAAAAACATTATCGCGTCAAGAAAAACTCCGCTGGGTATCCCAGATGCGATGAGGGCCAGCGAGCTCGCGCCGGGGTATCATTTCTCCCCAGCTGTTTAGGTGCACTTCGCCACAAACCAATTAGTCGTCCGGCCGTCATTTGCCAACTGGGCCACTATGGCGGAGATGTGGATTATATTATTGAGTCAGTTTACCTGACCCGAGCGGGTTATACCCCAGCTGCACCTCGGCCCCATCAGAATAACCGTCACCGTCAGTGTCCGGATTCATGGGATCGGTGCCGTATTTTAGTTCGTCAGCGTCACTTAAGCCGTCTTGGTCAAAATCAGGTCCGGCCACGTTTGTATTTGAGTTGGCGTCGACATTGGTTAATGTGTTTGTGTTAACGGTAGTATTTGTATTCACGGTGGTATTCACATTCGTGGTGCCAGCAGTATTTTGATTGGAATTTAATTGGGCGTTCGTGTTTTGATTTTCATTCTGATTCGTAATAGTGTTAACGCTATTACTGTTTTGCGGCGCTGAATTTACAGTCGTGTTCTGGTTGGCGCTTTCTGATTTGTTAGTTGTCGCCTGACCTTTGGTGAGATACTTATAAGCCAACACTCCGCCCGCGCCGATAACTACCAGCATCGCCGCCACCAGAATCCATTTACTCATCTTTTTCGATGTGGTGGATTCTTTTTGTTGTTCGGGTTTTGCGATGCCTTTCATTTCCCTGACGATCTGCTCTCGCAGTTCTTTTTCTTTTTTGGCCTGATTCTTCTTATGACGGCGCCACCAAATAATCAAGCCGATAATCAATAGGAGTAGAACACCGACCGCGATAATCAGCTCAACCGGTATGATCCAAAAAGTCACCACGGCCGGTACTTCCCGCAGCGGGTTACCGTATAGCAACGTCAGTTTAGCCCGGTATTTGCCAAACATGAAACCCTGTCCGAAGCTGGGCACCTCGTACGTTCGGCTAGTTCCCGGCAATACGATCCGCCCTTCGCGGTTGATCAATAATTTTTCCGGCGTTTTGCTTAACAAGTCATTGTATACTTTTACGTTACCATCTGGTTTCTGGTGGGTATTGCCAGGATTGTTTACGGTCAGTAGAAAATCTACTGGTGGTTTCCAGAAAAAATTCTTTGGCACAAAATATTTTTTTAGTTCGGCCGGAGCCAGGGTCGAGTCTTTTTTTGTGTATGTACCGACCTGGAAATCTACCTCCAGTTTATCAACCGTAGTGCCGGCCACCCGTAAAAAAATATTGGTTGCAACGTTTGTTCCAATATATACCATGGATCCCTCTGATTCTTTTGGCGCCGGGCGGGTCCGAAATACAAGCGATATGAGATGAGTGCCCGGTTCCGCATCCAACGGCAATACAATCCGGTACGGAAAATTAACCAACGAGCCGTCGGCTGGTAACGCTATGCTTGGCTGGTCAAATTCCACCCAGGCCCGATCCGGTTTGAAGTCTTTTTGATCAGTCAGGATGAGTACGGCCCCTTCTTTCTGCGGATCTTCGGTAAAATTATATACCCAGGGGTAAACAGTTACGCCCCCCATCGCGTCATCATACAGCCCGATGGTCTGCTGAATGGTTTCCCCGGGCTTGGCATTGAATTCCATGTTTAACTGCGAAATGGTCACCGCGCCAGATCGAGACGGAAAAATAACTGCGGCTAATAAAATAACCCCCCCGAGTATATATTTTTTGATTGTTTTGAAAGGCATCATGTTTTTATCAACCCTTCAAGCATAACAACAGATGAATATTTATGCAATAAAAAATGCCTGCTTACGCAGGCAGTAGATACTGGACTAAAATAACTTAGAAATTCGCCGCCGCGGTCCAGGTAACCGTATGCGAGTAGGACAGGGCCAGCGTGGTTGAAGAAATTGCCGCTTTGTGCACCACGTTAATATCATCCCCGGCGATGTCGATGCCGGCCGCGGTCGTCGCGACGATGTCCGGACCGGTGATAAGCGGAGCATCAATGCCGATATACGTGCCGTCAATAGTCCAGGTACCGCTAGTAGTTACAGCTACGCCATACTCTTCCGAACCGGCTGTCACCGCATTGTCAGCCACGTCATTGATGGTATCGGTATTGTTACGTAAATTCCCATTCTCCGCCACCGAGAGAGTTACTCCACTGGCCGCATTAGAGCCGATATTAACGTCATAATACCCGTCAACGACAGTCGTAGTTAAAACCGTGCCCAGATTACAACTGGTGACGCCAGAAGTAGTCAAACAGTCGGTCCCATCAGCGTCGCTGATAGTTAGGGCCAGGTTCGACAACACGATTACTGACACGGCCACGTCATTAGCATTGCCGACGTAGGCGATGCCGGCGCCAGAATCGTTTTCCGTAGTTACGGCGACCGAATATCCGTCGGCCACCGCCGGATTGTTCGGACCGTCCGAGGCACCGGAGCCGAGCGTGCATGAAACCGCGCCGGTCCCCGCCCCGACTGTATTTACTTCAATATAGTATAACATCGGCACGGTGGCGGTGGCGGCGGTCCACGCGCCGCCATTAAACGTGCTGCCAGTTTGCGTACAAGCAATATCTGTGCCGTCCTGATCGACATCACCGTCAGTAAATTCGTCACCGGCCGTACTCTCCCCAAGATAAATTGAAATGGTGCTGGCGGCGGTCATGGCGGTGGTGGGTGTAAAGGCCACGGTGATCTGATTTTCCGCGCTGGTGGTTTCACTCCCTAACGTTACCGCCACATTATCTATCCCCGCCGCTCGAGCCGCCTGAAGCGGATACAGCGTCCACATAGCAACTAAAGTAATAACACACACCATCGCTACCAGCCGTTCACGGGCAAAATAAAACCGCGTCCAGGACACGGCGCCTTGATGCATGCAGGTAACTTTATTAGCGATATAACCCATAAGTTTTATTTTTGCTTTTTACTTTGAATTTTGGCTGTATTTAGCCTATTCTATCTACATTCTAGCACATTTTTAGGCTCCTGTCAACACATATTGCTGGTTCTGTTAAAAATAGTACTAATATTTTTTAAAAGTCTCCGGCACAGGTAATAGACACCTCATGCGAATAAGCTAGGCTTTTAGTGACCGAGCTAATGGCGGCTTTGTAATATAACGTTGTTACGCTAGCAGTGATCCGACCGCCATATAGTGAAACGGTCAATGGGGAACCCGAAAGCGCCTTGTCACCGATTAATGGACACTCGGTGCCGGTACAACTGATACCGTATTCCTCTGAACCGGCCGAGACCGCGCTATCAGCGACATCATCAATATCGTCGGTTCCGTTTTGCAAATTATGATCTTCAACGGCCCGGCAAGTATAACCATTGGCGGCGTTGGTCGTTACGGAAAGAGTATGGCTAGCGCTTTTAACGACTAGCGGGTTAACCACGCCGAGATTCAGGGCGTTATTACTGACTGAGAACGATAAGTCTGATTGCCAGGAGACGATCGCGCCGTTCGCTTCGTTGTCGTAACTCTCTCCCGCCTTATTGCCCGACCAGTCGAAAAATGTCCATCTAATATTTCCGCCGTCCGCGTTTACATTATAATCAACATCCGCATCGACCCCATCAGCATTGTCGTCGAACACGTTTCGAAAGAGGTTCTTAGTTGAGGTAGCGCCGGTCACGGTGATATAACTGGAAGTAGCACCGGCCGCGTTGTTATCGAACGTTCCGTCCGAAAGTTCAGTGACCGTCGCCGTGCTCGTAATATTCAAGCCGTTGTCATTAAGGTAATCAAAGTCATAGTACTGCGCGTTGATCGTGCCGCTGACGGTCAGGCTGAAGTTGCCGCTGGACTGACGGGTAATCGCGGTCCGGTTAGCGCCGGCGGACTGACCGATAATTTCCAAGCTGTCACCGTTATCGACAGTCATTGATGCGCCGCTAGCCAATCGAACATCAGCTTGCCGCGTCACGGCCGCCCCGTCAAAATCTTTGGCGTAGCTCCAGTACTCATTCACTCGCGAGTTGCACGTGCCGTAGATATCCAGTCGGCCGGGAGTGCCCGCATGATCCTGCGAGTACAAACAGGCGCCGCTATCAATCGTATAAGCGGTGGCCGACGCGTCCCACATGGCAATGTCCTCGCTCGCACCGATTCGGAGTGTAGCGTACGTATCACCACCGTGCGACTTGGTGTTTATTTCGTACATCCCGCCGGATCCGTTCAGATACAGCGTTGCTCCGGTCCAGGTGGTATTAGCCGCCGCGATCGACTGACTATAATTTCCTTGCACCTCCAGCGTGATACCACTAGCCACGGTGAACACCAGGCCAGCGGTCAGTGTCAGGTCGTTGGTGGTCATGCTGTTTGTCTGGATAGTCCAGCCGCCATTGGCGTGGTTGAACACGACGTGGTTGAAACTTGAGGATCCGGCCTCGATTGTTTCACCGACACCGCCGGAATTAAAGGTCACGGTCGAGGTGCTGGGGGTAAACGTCCCATTGTTATCCCACGAGCCGGAAACACCGAACACGCCACTGGTACCGGAAGTGAGTACACCGCTGGTGTTGATAGTCACGTTATGCGCGTTCATGGTCTGACTGTTGCCGATCGACAATGTGTCTGACGCGGTTACCGTCACCGTTTCATCACTATAGGAATTACTACAACCCTGAATATCTAGGACTCCGCCACTAGAGCTATGCATCACATTCTCATTATCGCTACAATCCCACCACACCAGGTCTGTCAAATCGATCGTTTGGTTGTCGTCACTGCCGATGGTTAACACATTAGTGTCGAGGATCATCCCCTCAATATTACCGGTGCCATCATACTGTGTGACGCCGGTGGTTTCCACGCCGTCTAGGCCTTCCACGTAAACGGTCACGATATCCCCCGAGTTGACGGTCACGCCCGAAATCGTCCAGTTGGCTGCCAGAGTAGCAAATTGCGCCTGCTCGAAATTTTCAACCGCCACCCGGACTGTCCCGCCGGAACTATTCGAGGTACCGGCCACAGTAATGCCAGGTGGGGCAAAATCCCATCGCGTTGTGTTCCCACCGTCGTAGTTTGAGGCATCAGTTGCATCGATATTTGCATACGAAGCGCTGGCGGTAGAATAAGCCACGCTGGTATTAAGTACGCTCCGCGTTCCAGCGACGATGATATTCCAGGCGGAGGTTGTTGAGGAGGTTAATGTTACTCGTGTGCCGGTGCCCTGTCCGTTAAAGACGATGTTCTGAAAGGTGAAATCAGCGCCGGCCAGGAATTGGATCTGCGTGCCGGCGGTGGCGGCCGTAAAAGTGCCGGCCGTCGTGGCGGCGGCGCTAAATATTACATCCGGATTTGCGACTGACGCGTTGGTGATAATTAGGTTATTGAAATCCGAGGATCCGGTCATAGTGCCCGATAATGTCTGTTGGGCAGATCCGTTGAGGGTAACCGTACCGCTATTATCGGTAAATGTGCCGCTGTTGGTATAATTGCTATTGATATTAAAGGTACCGCCGCTGGTGGCACTTAGTATACTCGAAGCGCCGATCGATAAGGCGCCGCTCACTGTAAATGTCGTCGGGTCGGTCGTGTTCATGTCCAAAGTGAGCGCTCCGGCTCCAGCCGTGGTCAGGGTCAGGGTCGAACTGAATACATAGGTGCCCGACCCGACCGTGCTAACGCTTTTACCGGCTGCGGCATTGGCGTAAAGTTCCACCGCCCCGCCATAAGTTCGGGCATCAAAGGTGGTGTTGGCGATATCGCCAGCTGTAGCGTTGTACTGGACCGCCGAACTCAAAGTCCCGGTTGATCCGGGACCACTTGAGGTGTCGGTGATGATCAGCGTTCCAGCTCCGTCAATCGTTCCGCTCGTATTCAGGGTAATGGTGCCATTTGACTTTACGGTTTTCGACGTGTTGATCGTCAGTTTTTTTGTGTCGGCGACGTTCAGTGCCGCACTGATAATCGGGTTGTCGGAATTGGTGACCGTGATTGTCCCGTTGACCGTCAGATTGTTAAAGGTCGTATTCGCCGTCCCATCGATATTGGCCGTGCCGGTCAAGATGACCGTGCCGCCGTTGTGGGTAAAAGTTCCGCCGTTGGTCCAGGCGCCACCGACCGTCAGGTTACTGATGTCCGAAGCCTGAAAGGTGTCGCCGCTACCAACGGTAAAATTACCGGTCACGGTAACGACAGGGTCATTGGTTCCGGCGTTAACCACTTCATTGCCAGCACCGGTGGTAGTGAAAGTCCCGTTTACTATGATATTGCCAGTACCCCCTCCTGCGGGGGCTGTTTCTTCGCCTACCCAGCTGCCGTGCGCCGGTTCAGGGCTGATGAACTTTCTGACGATCATATCATCAAAGCGGTGCGGAGCAGTCGCGGAGTAAGTCGCCATCCCGGGAGCACCGGCGGTCAGCGTCAGGCTGCCAGTGTAGTCAATGATATTTGCCCCATCTTCATAAAAACGATATCGGTCGGTGCTCCAGACTTGAATCCGATGAGTGTGCCAAGTTGTGCTCGGGCCAGACAGGGGCGCATTTGTGACGGCAATATTTCCTGGTTCTCGCCACAAATATATTCCTGCTGCTTGTCTTTCGGCATACAAGCCGACTTGCGTTGTTGTAGCTCTAACAATACCTCCCGAATCGGGCGCACTACCGGTTTCAGCTTTCCATAGATAGCGCATTTCATAGTTCGTCAACGAAGTCAACGAGGTAACAAACATGGAGTAATAACTACCTCCTGTACCCGTTTGCTGTAAATACAGACTACTATCAATCGACCAGGTGCCGCTTTCCACCGTATAGTCGCTGCCTAATGAGGCGCGGTTGAAATCGTCGTACCACAGAAAAGTATTCGTGGCGTTACTGGTGGTACTAACGCCACTATTTCCATAATACATTTTAATGACCTGGTTCGTAGATTCTAAGGAATCGGTCATTTCCACCCAGAAAATGGCATTATTGCTATCGGTTTTACTTTCCATCCAATAGTCCAGCAGGGAGGCGCCATCACCCTTAGTAAAGCGAATATCACCAAAATCAGTTTTACAGCGACTATCGCAATAAACTTTGCCCATGGAAATGGTATCAACTGTTTCAGTGCCGTCCGTCCCCGAACCGTAATAGACTTTAATCCCGACCTGGTAATTGGTGCCGGCGCCGGTAGCGCTGTTGATGGTGTGCTGTTTGCGGTACGACCAGTCGGTGTTGTACCATTGGGCGGTTTCCGTACCGACTTGGTAAAAAGTACTTGGAGATTTTTGGTTGTTAAACTCGGTGCTTATCCATTCATTGCTTCTATTTGTGGTAGAAAGCCGGACCTCATCTAGCCGGCCATTAAACTCTGAATCGGCCACACCCCCATAGAAATACGTCCCGATGTGAATCGACGATCCGGAAGCGGAGGAGAAAAAACTACTTGCTGAAGTGCCGGTTTGAATGCTCCCATCAATAAACATCCGGGTGGCACTGCCATCCCATCTAACAACGGCATGCTTCCAAGTAGCTGTAGAATTCCAATCCGAATCTGCAGCATATAAAGCTGCGCCATTTACACCTAATGAAGGTGAATTAGTGCCGGGGTATGCGCCAGCAATATCCCATCTATTAGAATCACCGGTATAACGATCCATAATACCTTCTTCCGTCCCGCCGTCGGAGTAAAACCAGAATCCCGCCGTTTGGATGCTATTATATCCTGTTTTAGTGGCCAAAGTAATATAATCATCAGTTCCAGGAAAATCATTAGCGCTTCCCATCTGGCCAGAGGCGGTCGGGGCCACATCACCAGTGACACTGCCTGTATTATTTGTACTCGTTGAATCAACGGCCGCCGCTTCTTTCATGTGCCAGACTCCGGTAGTATAACTATCCCATACATTGTTGGCGCCGTAGGTATCACCAACGGCATAATCACTGGCCGCGCCATTTCCATAATAAATATAGAAGTCCGTATCGGACGTGCCTGATAGGGTGCCCGGGGCTTTGAAATGAAGTTCGCCGGTGTCCGAAGCCGCGACATAACTAACCACTTCTCGGGGCACTTCGGTGGTGCCATTGCTGGTGGTCACCCGAATATCTCTGGCGTCTGTCTGATTGACGTGCGTATGGAAATCGGCCGGTAGATTCGCCAGATTGACATAGACCGGGTAATCAGTTAAATCAGCATCAACCTTTGAAGCCAAGACGGTGACTTTAACTCGGTATGACCAACTGGCGCTATACCAGCCTCCCGTCCCGGCAGTTCCCAGTGTATAGGTCGGCGTGCCCGAAGCCGGATTAAATTGGAGATTGTTGTACGTTGTGCTGGCTGCCGTCGCCGAGGTGGTGTTTTCATAACTAACGGTAGAGCCGGTGGTGGTAAACGTGCCGCCGCTGGTAATCACTAACGGGCTACCCGAACCGGTGAGGGTCAAGGTGTCATCGGTAATATCAAACGTCGCGGTTGATCCAATCGTTAAAATACCGGCAATGCTCAGGGCGGCTGAGGTCGCCACATTGGCGGTGCCCGACAGTGTCAGATTGCCGCTGATGGCGGTCACACTAACCGGCAACGCAATTGTATTGACGCCGGTCCCGCTAAAACCAAGATGCCAATAGTTATTGGTCGCCGCGGCATGAACAGTCTGGGCAGTGCCGGTGTAGTTGATAGTATTGGCGGCAGCGGCGGGGGTTAGGGTGGTGATGGCCGAAGCCAAGCCGATATTCAGCGTGCCGTTGGCACCGTTCGTGAACGTCCCCGTGCCGCTCAGTGCAGTGTCGATGGTAACAGTCCCCGTGTTCGTGCAATTACCGGGGCTGTTCACCGTTAGGGTGGAGATTGAAATCGTAGTCGCACCGCTTAGGGCACAGCTCGCATTCGTGACGGTCGCGAGGCCAGTAATGGAAACGGTGCCGGAATTATTGGTGATTCCGGCGCTCAACTGAATGTTCGTACTGCCGCCACTCAACGTCCCACCATCCAGCGTGACCAGTCCGGTCAGAAGTTTCGCGCCGGTATTGTCCGTCAGTGAGAGTTCGCCGCTAGAAATCGTCGTCGTGCCCGTGACGGTAAATGCGGCCGCGCCGGTTGTAATCGTTCCCCCATCAACGGTCAGAGTCCCCAGCGCGGTAATCGCCGTGGTCATGGTCCAGGTCCCGGCCGCCATTTCAATATTTTGAATGGAGTTTGTGCCGACGGCGATGGCGCATGTTTTTGCTCCACTACCGCTAAACTTTAAATTGTAATAGTTCGTCAGTTTGCAGGTCTGGGTACCAGCGAAACCATAGTTGACAGTATTTGCCACCGCGCTGGCCGTCAGCGTGGTGATGCCCGGGGTACCGGTAAAGTTGATGTTCAGGGTGCCGGTTAAGTCGTTGCCATTCACAAATGCTCCGGCGCCACCTAAAGCCGTGGTGGCTGTCCAGGTGCCATTATTTTGGATCGTCCCGGTGGTCACCGTCGTTGTGACTGCACTGACCGTACCGCTGTTCGTGATGGCCGTTCCGGCCCCAGCGTTGGCCGTGACCGCACCGCTGACCGTGATCGTGCCGGCGCCGCTGAATGTCTGACTTAAGGCGGTGACGGAGATGTTGGCGATGGCCATGCCGATATCAGCGGTTAGTGCGCCGCTGGCGGTGCCCATGGTTACCGTGCCGGTCAAGGTCACGGCCCCGCTCGTAATGGTCAAACCCGCCCCGAGCACAATCGTCGCACTCGCGCCGGTGAAGGTCCCGCCGTTGACGGTGACGAGCCCGGTAAATGTCTTGAGGCCGGTGGCGACGCCGGAAGTCAGGGTGCCACTGGTTATGAAGGTGGTGGTGTTGACGGTAAAGGTCTTAGCGGCTGACGTAGAAAGCGTTAGATTACCGCCGCCGGTCATGCTCAAACTATTGACCGTGGTACTGTAGGCGCCCTGTGACGACGTGCCGGAAGTAGAGGTGATATTGAGCGCGCCGTTGATTGTTTGGTCGTTAACGCGCGTCCAGGTCGCCGTACCGCTGATCGTGACATCGCCCAATGTCGGTGATGTCGGGGCACAGGTTTTCACTCCCGAGACGCCAAAACCGATGTGCCAATACTGCGTCACTAGGCAGGTGTTATTTCCACCCCGGTTGAATTTGATCGTGTTGGCGTACGAGTGCGCATCAAGAGAAGTAGCACCCGTCCCCGTACAGTTGGTGAAGCCAACGTTGCCGGTGAACGTCAGGGTGCTGTTGAGGTCCTGGACCCACTGGCCGGTACAGACGAAAAGGGTGCCGCCCATCGTGATCGTCCCGTTGTTGTGTACGGGTACTGCGCTGGTGCCAGAGGTAATATTAAAAATCGCCATCGTACCGGTCAGCGTCTGGGTGTTGGTATTGAAGTTGGCCGTTCCGGTAATCGTCACTGTGCCGGCCGTATTCGTAATCCCACCTTGGTACGACTGAGCCGTGCTCGCGCCGGTCAGCGATCCGGTTCCGTTCAAGGTGACGGTATTAGTGTACAGCTTGGTACCGGTACTGTTCGTATTCCTCAACTCACCGGCGGTGATGCTCGTCGTGCCGGTAACAGTAAAGGCGACAGCACCGGTAATCAGGGTTCCGCCACTAACCGTCAGATTTCCCAGCGCGGTAATCGCCGTGGTCATAGTCCAGGTCCCGGCCGCCATTTCGATATTTTGAATGGAGTTTGTGCCGACGGCAATGATACAGGTTTTTGTGTTGCCGCCGCTGAACTTTAAATTGTAATAGTTCGTTAGTTTGCAGGTCTGAACGCCATTAAGACTGTAGTCAACCGTGTTGTCGGTGTTGCTGGCGTTCAGTGTTGCCCCCGATAATAGCGTCGTGCCGCCTCCGCCGAAGTGGAGGATGGCGGTCGCGACGGCAGCCTGGGTCCAAGTTGAACCCGCCGCTGAGCCGGTGATACCGCTGGCGCCAGTGGTCGTGACCGTGCCGCTGTTGGTGACCGTAAACGCCCCGACAATTGCCATGCTGGTCGTATTGGTAATGGTTAGGTTGGCGGTTGAAGCAATCGAGACGTTGTTGGTGACAGTAATGGTACCGGTGGTGGTAAAAGCGATCGTGGCCGCGCCGCCGCCGCTGGTTCGGCCGTCGATGACACAGCTGGCAGTGTTCAAGGCCACGCCACCTGTCCCGCCACTGAAGGTGCCGTCAATTCTGAAGCCGCTCGTATCGGAACCGCTACAGGCGTCTGTCAGCTGGTAGGTCGCCCCAGCCAGCGTGGCCCCAGCGTCCACCTGGAGACCAGTCACGGTTTGGATCGCGCCGAGCGTCGTCGTACCATCGACGATTTCCCAGTTCTTCCAGGTGGTGTAGGCATTATTCACGGCCGAGGTGCCTTTAAACCTCGTCAGCGTGTTTGCCGTAAGGGTAATCGTGCCTGCACCGGAGATGGTGCCGGTGTTCGTAATTGTTGCGGCTCCCGTGGAGGTTAGCTGCGCATTCGCGGCCGTGCCAGAAAAGGTAATACCACCGGTCAGGGTGACTGAACCTGTACTGAGACGGAAAATGCTGGTCAGCGCCGCGGCGTTGCCACCAATGGCAAGGTTGCTCGTCCCACTGGTGGTCGTTATCGTCCCGGCATCAACGGCAAAGAGTGACCCATTTGTCGCGGTCGCAGCTGGGATAACAATGTTCCCGGTGATAGCGAGTGAGGAGTCGCTGGCAGCAAACGTCACGCCATTCACGTTGGCGCTGTTGTTCGTGGTGAGAGTAACGCTTGTCGCCGCTGCTGCATACCCCGCTGGGATGGTAACCATATGCCCGGAACCAATCGTTACCGTGTCGCCCGCCACTGGTACAACGCCCCCTGCCCAAGGCGCGTTATTTGTAGTGGAATTCCAATCTCCGCTACCACCGGTTGCTATGGCCGCGTCAGCCGCGACTTGCCACCGCCGCGCCTCTTGGAAGAATACGTCACCGGACACCGACGGATCATTGATCGTTAGCGGACCGAGCAAATAAAATTCCGGCGAGACATTGGGGAAATCGATCGTATACCCAAGCGTGTGCGTCTCGTCAGCCTGCCAATCGACGTTCCAGGTAATTATTTGCTGGTCACCGCGGATTAGTGACGTTCCGCCGTCGGAGATGGCGCTGATTCCGAAACTATTAGGAACGGTTTCTGTCACGGCCCCGCGGTAAGCGACCCGCGGGTTAATGGTGAATTTCTGAGCGTAGTTGGCATACGGGTAAACCCGCATCGAGAAGTCGGTCCGGGCAATATCGAAATCGACCTGATCACGAACCTCAAAGGAATCATCAATCGTTGCCGTCCCGTTTCCAGAATCAGCGGTTAGGTGCAGCTGGTAGGTACCCGCCGGACCAGTGGTATACGGCGCGCGGTAATCAAAATTATTGGTTACGCTTCGGTCGAGACAATCCGGATTTTTAATAATTGTGCCGTCGGTAGATTTTAGTATTTGCGTTCGACCGCTTGGATCAGTTACGTTAAGTGTCATGTCGGCGTCGCAGTTCGTCTGACCGGTGACGCTTAGAACCGCCAGCCCAATCTCGGTCGGCGTATTCGGCCGTTCAATCGAGCGACGTAGGTTAATCGCCAGCACGCCCCAGGTAAAATCCTGGGTGACGGTCTCTGACCGATTTCCTTCGAGAATAGTGAACGAGACGGTATATTTACCAGGCCGAGTAAATGATTTCGGCTGGATGGCCACGTTCGCCACGGTTGACCGGCTGGCCTGGGCGGTTACGTTTTGATAATCCAATTTGGTTGTTTTACCGTCAGGATCGGTCAGATCAACACCAGTCACTTGTCTTTTGACGATGCCCAGTCCGAACATATTCGTCACTGGCCGTTGCCCGATCTCTAGAGCAATGATGGGTGATTCCTGGGCGCCGAAGTCGTGCTTTGCAACCGACGCTATCCCGCTGGTACTCATCGTGTTTGCGGCATTGATAACAGACGCGGCCCGGACCACCAACCGACCAGCCAGCGGCACCAGCCCAAATAGGCACACCAAAGACAGCGTCAGCGCGATTCGACGTGCGGGCGAGAAATTACTGGCGCTAGATTTGCGCTTTTTATTTTTACGATCGATTACATCCACATATTTTTCTTTATTTTTCTTTTTTACAAATACCACAAAAAACCATATAAATAATGTCCGAAATATATCGAATTATATGGTGCTTTTTTTGTATTTTTTTGTATTTTCACCTATATTATATACCATTTTTACCCTTTTGTCAAGTTTTTTGGTATCACTCTCCATGCAGTGCTGGAGCGACTTGTCGCTATAACACAGCCAACTCCGCAAATAGCTTAATTTGTTCTATAATGGGGTTCCAAAGGGCTCTAACTATGGCTACCAAACCCAAGTAAATGGGACAAATCGTTTTCTTCATCCTCGGTCTGGTCAGTAATATCTACATGATGGCAATTTTTCTGATACGTAGAAAAAGGAGCCTGACCATGCTGCGCCGGGTTGGTCGGTGGTATTTCATCTTAGCGATCCCAGCACTAGTTAACATTTTATTACTCAGGTACGACGCGCAATTTGTGCGTTATGGAATTTTTCTGGGACTCTTCTTAGCCTTTTTACTGGTGGAGTGGGTCTACGATTACAGGTTGCACATTGATTGGCGTCGAAACTGGAAGCTACTTGCGCCGTATCTGGCGCTCTACTACGCCGCCAACTACGGTTTTGTGGTGATGCCATGGAAAATGGAACACCGTGCGTTGCAGGGCATCACCATGCTTGTCGTGGTCGTCATCCAAATATCGGTCAATGTGGCGACACATGGGCCATGGTCAACCCGGCAAAAAGCTTAATCTGTTCTACAGTGGGGTTCCATGTAGCTCTAACTAGAGCTACCGAACTCCTAGGTCGTACCCTGTGCTATTTCTTTGTACTTGGTATACTTCGTGCATGGGGAGCCACGTATGAACCTCAAACGCGCTATCGTCTCGGCGATACTAATTTGTGTTGTTGTAGAGCTTGTCCAGATTATTTCATCCAGAGCGTTCAGCGCTGACTTGAAGGTCACCGACCCCTCGAATATCCCCGCCGCGATGTTGATCACGGTGCTTATCGCGCTGGTAGTAGCTGTTATTGCGGGAACGTGGTGGTACCTGCAATCGCCAGGCGTGGTTTCAAGCCTAAAAAGTGGACTGTATTTCGGGCTACTCCTAGCCGTCCTTGGGTTTGTCGGCGATGTTTTTGCTTTCGTGCCCTACACAGGGGGACTTGACCTTTTTCAGAAATATTTCACTCATTTTTGGTTCTGGTCCGCATTCATTCTTATCATTGTTGTCTGTGGGTTAACTGGCTTTATAAAAGCCGGTATTCAAAAATATGATCATTGAAGAAACGCGACCAACGCTTGATGTCTTCTACAATCTGATTCCACCGCTCTCCCACTAGGGCTACCAAATCGACCGATCCTCATGTTTGGGTGAGTTGATGATCGACCAGATGAGTGCCGCGGGCCGTTTATTGTATTTCCCGCTATATCTGCTAGGCTCACCGGCACTGAACGCACCTCACCCGTTCCTTTACAAAGAAAGGGGATCCCCGTGCTACCAGCGATTATTCAGGGTGGAATGGGGGTCTATATATCCACCCCCAGCTTAGCCCGCTCCGTTTCCCGGCTCGGTGGTCTCGGCACTGTCTCTGGTGTCGCCGCTGGCCTGATCATGCCCCGGGTGCTCCAGGCTGGAGATCCGGGTGGTCACTGCCGCCGCGCCTTGGCACACTTTCCGTTTCCAAATGTCGCCCGGGAGGTGCTGAGCGAGTACTATGTGCCGGGCGGAATTTCGCCTGGCACGCCGTATAAACCGGTGCCGTCCGTCACGTTAACTCCGGAGCGATTGACCATCGCGATCGTCATCTGCTCGAACTTCTCGTTCGTCTGGCTGGCGAAAGAAGGTCATCAATATCCGGTGAGCATTAACTGGTTAGAGAAGGTACAGCTCCCGCATCTCTTCAGTGTTTATGGAGCGATGCTGGCTGGAGTCGACTACGTCACCATGGGCGCCGGCATTCCGCTCCAGATACCGGGTGTGCTCGACGCCTATGCCAGTGGTCAAGCCGCGGAGTATCGGGTTACGGTTACCGGTTGTGCCAACGGAACCATGCTGATGCGGTTCGATCCGCGCGAGTATTTCGGTCAGTCCGGGCCAAGCCTGAAGCGACCGTCGTTCCTGCCGATTGTGTCCGCCGACGGCCTAGCGTCATTAATGATGAAGAAGGTGCCCGGTGGTTTGCAGGGGTTCGTGGTCGAAGGACCAACCGCCGGTGGTCATAACGCTCCACCACGAGGACAGTACGACCTCAATGACCTGGGCGAGCCGATCTATGGCCCACGGGATACGCCCGATTTCAGCAAACTACTGGCCCTAGGCGTGCCGTTCTGGATTGGTGGCTCATACGCCTCGCCAGCGGGACTGGCCGCGGCGCTATCACTCGGAGCGCAAGGTATTCAAGTTGGATCGATCTTCGCTTTAAGCCAGGGATCTGGCCTGGATCCGCGTCACCGACGGGAGATCATCCGCCACTGGTGGCACGAGCAACTGGTGGTGAGAACCGATGCGCAAGCTTCCCCGACGGGCTATCCCTTCAAGGTCGTCCAGTTGCCAGGCACGGTCGCGAAAAAGACGGTTTACCAAGCCCGTCCCCGGAGATGTGACCTTCACTGTTTGGCCACGCCGCATCAGCTGGCCGCCGGCGAAATCGTTTACCGCTGCCCGGCCGAGCCGGTGCAGATCTACCAGCGGAAGGAGGGCCGAGTCGAGGACACGATCGATGCCCGATGCCTGTGCAACGGATTGCTGGCCACCGCGATGCTGGGCACGCCCCACGAACCACCGATCGTTACCCTGGGGGATGATGTCAGTTTCCTCCGCCACCTAACAACAGGTGAGAACGACGCCTACTCGGTTGCTCAAGCGATGGAATATCTCTTGGGCCCAGTACGGTAAAGATAACGAGCGATTGTTCCTGCCCCTGCCAAATCTAGGCGGGGGTTTTTATATATTCATGAGATACCTTGTATTTCCTTTGTCACGACCCCCAAACGTAAGACACTTTTTCTAGGGTCATTTCCCGTTGTCTGGGGAAGGTTTTTTGGTGCCATCCGGAGAGCTGAATGGATCCGCGAATGGTTATGGGTGTGGATGTTTTGTATTTTGCCAGCGGTTGATAACTACGATTGACTAGCGGGCTAGCGGCGTTAAAATGATGGTAGTGGAGTAATATCATTAATCGCATGCTTTATGGACAACAATGTTCCGGGCAACGCGCCGATTGCCCCCTCCGAGATCAAAACTAAACCTAAGTTAAGGACCGCCTTCTGGGTAGTCGGCGCCTTGTTGATCGGCTATTTTGTATTTCGCGTTTTCACGGTTAGATTTGGTTATGATAGCGCGCATAGTAATTTCAACGTGTTTGACGATTTAATGTGCTACGCTTTCTGGATCTGTTAGTTTCTCTCGAATAAGAACTAAAATTAATTCTTCACCTCTACACCGCCGAATAAAGCGGTACCGCTAATTTTTATCTTTTTCGTGGCGCCTTCGTCGGGGTGAGTTTTATTCGATGCGCCGCCGAATAGTGGCATGATATTAATATCCGGTTTGACCGACTTGGGTAGTAGCACATCAACGCCGCCAAAAGCCGCCATCACGTTTAGGTCGGCTCCGGCTTGAATATCGGCATCGCGTAAATCTATTTTGGCGCCACCGAAAATGGCGTTAACGCTGCCACCAGTGAATTTGCCGGTTACCCGTTTATCGACACCGCTAAAAGCCACAAAGGCGTTAGCGTCCCCGCCGGATTCTTTATTTGAGCTACCCCGTTTATGACCAAAAATTACCCGCAAGCCAATGATAATCACGATTAACGGCCAGATATAGTTCCAGACATCGCCGGTGATTGTTCCGAGGTTTTTCAGCAACAACGCCATGCCCACGGCGGTGACAATCGCCGGGCCGACCCAGTTGCGCCGGTTCGAATTCCAGCTAAGCAGTCCGAAGGCGATAATAATAACTGGCCACCAGTTATCGAAAAGGTTCGTGACTGTATTGACGTGATAAGTTTCCAGTAACAGTCCGACCCCTAAAATTACGATAAACAAACCGATGATGTAGCGCATATAAATATTCCTTTATAAAACGTTAATATTTTATACCAGTTATCGTGGTGGCGCAATACTGGCGAGTCCGTCCTTCGGTCGGTTTTATCCGGGCATTCCAGCGATGGTTTTGCTATACTGCATGACGTATGCCCATATCAACTCCATTGCCGCCCCATCGTCCCTGGACTCGGCGCCATCCGATGGTCTACGTTATCCGCGCCATCCATTCATTATTGGCCACGATTTTTATTTCTTCGATAATGCTGTTATTTTATTTCGCCTTAACTGATACCTTTGTGGTTTGGACATACCTTGCGGTTGGCGCGCTAATTTTAGAGGGGGTGGCGGTATTAATAAATCGTGGTAATTGCCCCTTAACGCCATGGCATCGGAAATTTGGCGATGAAAAGGGGTTTTTTAACCTGATCCTGCCGGCTAGCTGGACCCCGCACGCTTCACCGGTTTTATCGGTCATTGCCGCGATTGGTTTTGTGCTGTTGATTATTGCGGCGCTGACTTAACCGCATATACGGCCGGCAATTTGGGGATAATGTGGTCAGCTTTAATTACTGTCCATATGACGGTAATTCGCGTTATAATAACCCCGGAATTAGTATGACTAACGCAAAAAAAAGAATTGCCTGGTTCGACGCGCTTCGCGGTTTAGCTCTGCTGTGGATTATTTTTTACCATTTCACTCACGATAGCGGCACGTCGATTGTAAATATATTTAACACTGCGCATTTATCGTTTTTGGGATTGGTAAAAATCATTGGCTTAACCGGCGAATGGGGCGTAAATATTTTTATAGTCCTGTCCGGAGCGGGTTTAACATTTGCGGCAATTAACCGGCCACTATCTATTCGAACTTTTTTTGCCCGTCACCTGAAACGTTTAGTTATCCCGTATTATTTATCCTTGGCTGTTATTGTTTTGGCGTTGCTAATAATGGCCCTGGTCAGGGCAGGACATTTTGGGACGGCATTTACTACCGAATTTTTTCAGGGCGCGCGCCTGGGGAATATGCCGTTTGCCATCACCGCCGCGCAAATCGCCGGTGGTTTATTGATTTTGCCGCGCTTATTTGTGGTGCCACTGTCATCGGCTTGGTTTGTAGCCCTAATCGTGCAGCTATATTTTGTCTTCCCGTTATTATTGCGATTAATGAACAAATTAGGGCGGCGGCTGTTTTTTCTGTCATGTCTGTTGGTTTCAATTGGGATACAGATGTTGCTGATAATTTATTCTAACCGATGGACCTGGTTGCCGGTGCCGCAGGCCAATGTTTTTCTAAGATTGGCCGAGTTCAGCTTGGGCATGATCTTGGGGGCTGGTTTAGCTCAATTAAAAATCAATCGCCGGTGGTTAATTGTGCCCACTGCTATTTTTCTGTGGCTACTCGGTGTTGCTTTTTTTCCGGTCCTGCGCGAGATACCGGTTATTGCCGCGACGGTGTTGGTATTTGCGGCTATTCCGGTAGCAAAAGTTTTTGCCAAGTTCCCTGGATTAACTTGGATCGGCCGTCGCTCGCTCGAGATCTTTCTAATCCACGACGCGGTGCGTTTTGTTTACAACTCTTGGCCGGTGGCAAATTCCTGGCTAACTGCGTGGCCGGCAGGTTTTATCATCTATCTGGGGCTAATTATTGCTGTCGCCTACGGATTTACTAAATTGGTAGACCGAGCGATGAAGCAACGACAAGTCACCTAGTTTAGATGGTGGCTGTCGGGGGACTGATCAGCCGCGGTTATTGCCGTGATTAGTTTTGTGCTGCTGGTTATTGCGGTCTTGAACTAATTGGGTTTTTTATAATAAAAAGAGCGCCGTGGCCGGCGCTCGGTGTTCTTGGTTTTCGTAAGGGTGCTTGGGGGGCAGGGCTACGAGTTCGGGAACAGGCCGATGGCTTGCAGAATCGGGGCGAGCTTGAGCAGTGGAACCGGACGCCAATTAATTCCGTCCGGGGTATAGTCCTCCGTCACCTCGAGAGTGACATTGTACGGCATGGTAGGAACCTGATCTGACCCCGTGCCTCCCGTGGGCTGCTCCTGGGCGGTCGCGCTCTTGATACGAACGAAACATCTGGTGGCCGATGGCTCGCATCCCCGAAAAACATATTTGTTACGAGGATCGGCCAGTGCCAGGTGTAACGCGTCCAGTTCTTGTGGTCTGAGCACCAGTTTGATCAGCATCCGCCACCTCCCGCAGGCACCGCCTGCATTGACGATCAGGGCACCGCCCCGATCTTGGTGGAAGGAACTCGCTCCGACTTTCGGAGTTGGGCGGAACCTATCATAAAATACCCCCGCCGTCAATCCTCCCTTGACAACCAATTGAGTTAAGTTTACCATGATATCATATTGATATCATCAACTAATTTACATATATGCTCCAAGAGAAACCCGCCCACGCTTTAAATGGTTGGCTAATGGTGGTCATCTTCGCGGTGATCGGCCTGGCCGTCGCCTGGTATATTATTTCCGGTAATTTTGCCAACACCGCGGCGGACTTCCGCGGCTCTTCGTTAACGATGGTGGCCCTACTTGGACTGTGGCCATTTCTGGCCGAGTTTATTATTTTCTTCTGCCTGAAGGGGTTTTTCGTGGTCAATCCAAATGAGGCAATGGTGTCCACGGTCTTCGGCCGCTATGGCGGTTCGGTCAAGCAGGCGGATTTTTATTGGATGAATCCGTTCGCCGCCCGGAGAAAGATCTCCCTAAAAATCCGGAACTTTGAGAGCGGTCATATGAAGGTCAACGACCATGAGGGCAATCCGGTAGAAATCGCGGCGATTGTGGTCTGGCGGGTGGTGGAAACGGCCGAAGCCATGTTCAACGTCGACAGCTACGAAAATTTCCTGCGGATCCAGAGCGAGGCCGCGGTTCGTAACATGGCTACGTCTTATCCCTATGACACACATAAAGAGGGTGAGACTTCATTGCGGGGCAGCACCGCGGAAATTTCCGAGAAACTGAAGCAGGAAATTCACCAGCGGCTGGAGAAAGCCGGATTGGAAATTATTGAGGCCCGAATCTCGCATCTGGCCTATGCACCCGAAATCGCGGGCGCGATGCTGCGCCGGCAGCAGGCGGGCGCGATTATTGCTGCCCGGCAGCGGATTGTCGAGGGCGCGGTCGGGATGGTGGAAATGGCTTTGGATAAACTCGAGGAAGGCGGCAAGGTTAAGCTCGATGACGAACGAAAGGCGGCCATGGTCAGCAATTTGCTGGTGGTTTTAACCAGCGATCGTGATGCCCAGCCGGTGGTAAATACTGGCACGTTATATCAATAATCATGGCCGTTAAACCGCGGTCCGGCTCGACCGGAAAATCTTTTCTGCTTCGCATCGATCGCCAAACATTAGCGGCGCTACAGCGCTGGGCGGCGGCGGATTTACGCAGTCTTAATGCGCAGATTGAGTGGGCGCTGCGCGATCAGCTTCGGCGGCATGGGCGGGCGCCGAAGGATGGGGGACAAAAGTCATGAGAGTCTTGGGCATCGAGACAAGTTGCGACGACACGTCGATCGCGATTGTGTCATTGGTAAAAAAGCGATTTCAAATCGAGGTCAACGTCACCGCCTCGCAGGTGTTGATGCACCGCCAATATGGCGGGGTTGTGCCGGAAGTGGCCGCCCGTGAACACGCAGTCACGATATTGCCGACCCTGAAGGCCGCATTACAAAAATCTAAACGATCATGGCGCGATATTGACGCCATTGCGGTCACTGGCGGCCCGGGACTGAACACGGCATTGTTGGTCGGTGTCGAAACTGCCCGGACGCTAGGCTATGTCTTAAAAAAACCAATTGTTCGAGTCAATCACATCGAGGGTCATGTGGTCAGCAACTGGGCTGGTAAGAATATCAGCGACATAAAATTCCCAGCCGTAGCATTAATTGTCTCCGGCGGCCACACTGAATTAATCCTGCTGAAAAAGTTCGGTCAATATCGATTATTGGGCAAGACTCGGGACGATGCGGTGGGGGAGGCGTTTGATAAGGTGGCTAAGTTGTTCGGCTTGTCATATCCCGGCGGGCCGGCGGTTTCAAAATGCGCCACCTCGGGTAATCCGAAGACTTATAACTTTCCGCGCTCGATGTTTTCCCGCGGCTCACTGGAATTTAGTTACGCCGGATTAAAAACCGCGGTGCTTTATAAAAAGCAGGAACTTGGTCGCCTAAATAAACAAATAATGAATGACCTGTGTGCCAGTTTTCAGGCGGCCGCGGTTGACCAGTTGGTAGAAAAATCCAAACGGGCATTGGCACTAACCAGCGCAAAAACATTCCTGCTGGGTGGCGGCGTGGCGGCCAATTCATTACTACGCCAGCAGCTGGCCACCATGATTACAAAAAACTTTCCGTCGGTTGAATGTCATCAACCCGTGCTATCGCTTTGCCCTGACAACGCCGCCATGATCGCTATCGCCGGTATTTTCCACGCCCGGCATAAAGATTTCACGCCCTGGCCAAAGCTGAAGGCTGATCCGAATTGGGAGCTGGTCTAAGTTCCCCTCTTCGCTGAGGAGGGGCTCAGGGGAGGAGTTCGGTTCCCCCTCCTCTTGGGGGAGGGGTTAGGGGTGGAGCGCCCGCGATATTTTCACCAGCACGCGTTCCGTATCCCACAATACCTCTTGGTTGGTGAGGTGTATGACTTGTAGCCCGTGATCGCGTAGCCACGCGTCGCGTTGTCGATCTTTCTGGATGCCCTCGGGAGTAAGGTGGCTATCACCATCAACTTCGACAACCAACATAGCGCGAGGGCAGAAGAAATCGACCACAAAATATCCGACGCTGTGTTGACGGCGGAATTTAAAGTTGTTCAAACCACGTTTGCGAAGGTATTCCCAGAGTTTCTTTTCGGCAGGCGATGGTCTGCTGCGTAACTTGCGGCGGCGCGGAGTGAATTGTGAATCGGAAAATAAACGTGGCATTGACTTACTTCGGTAATGCCACCGAACTGAACGTAGTCGATTGCTCGTGTCTTGTCAATCCCCACCCCGCCTCCCCTTTCCAAGGGGAGGAGACTGCTGACGAGGTTGGTGGATTAGTTTGACCTATCCCGTCCGTGTGTTAGACTGCCGTCACGGCACAATGATCCGACTAGTCATCGGTGAGCGCGGGAAGAACATATTGTCACCCTGAGTCCTGAGCTTGTCGAGGGGTCGAGGGGCGACAATATAAGTAGAGCCCAGAAATGAGTGTTATTGTCATGGTTCGAGAACCTCACCATGACAATAAAAATCAGGTGGTACCATCCTTTACTGGGTCCTGATACAATATCAGTGACCCTGTTTATTTATGCTGGAGCTATCAAAAGCCTATAATCCGCAATCAGTCGAGCAGAAAATTTACCAGCGCTGGGAACAGTCGGGGTTTTTTAATCCTGATAAATTACCAAATGCAACCAAGCGCAAACCTTTTGTGATCTCTATGCCGCCACCAAACATTACCGGTGACCTGCATATTGGCCACGCCATTGGTATGACGATCCAGGACATCATGATTCGTTACCAGCGCATGCGCGGCCGGGCGGCTTTATGGCTTCCCGGTACCGATCATGCGGCCATTGCCACGCAAGTGGTGGTAGAGCGGGAATTACGTAAACAGGGCATTGATCGGCGCGAGCTGGGGCGTGAAAAATTTTTGGCTCGGGTGTGGGACTGGAAAAAACAATATGGCTCAAAAATTGTTGAGCAGATTAAGCGGATGGGGGCCTCGGCCGACTGGTCGCGGCAGCGTTTCACGATGGATGATGGTTTGTCCGCGGCGGTTCAAACGGCCTTCATAAAAATGTACCGCGACGGATTAATTTACCGTGGCGAGCGAATTATTAATTGGTGTGTTGATTGTCATACCGCCATTTCCGATCTCGAGGTCGAGCATCACGATGAACTGGGAAAGTTGTGGCACATCGACTACCCGCTGGCTGATAACTCCGGGCATGTGGTGGTCGCCACTACACGACCGGAAACAATGTTGGGAGATACCGCCGTCGCAGTTCATCCCGATGACCCGCGCTATAAATCACTGATTGGCAAAACAATAAAATTGCCTTTGGTTGGGAGAATTATTCCGATTATTGCCGATCGTCGAGTCGAGCGGGAGTTTGGCACTGGCGCGGTTAAAGTCACGCCGGCTCATGATCCACTCGATTTTGAACTTGGTCAAACGCATAAACTAGCGTCCGTGCAGGTGATTGGTTTCGACGGGCGGATGACGTCATCAGCTGGTCAGGATTATGTCGGTCGAACCGTGACCGAGGCGCGTGGTCTGGTGGTGTCTGCGTTACGACAAGTTCAACTGCTTGAAACAGAAGAGGGTTATCAGCATGCGGTCGGATATTGTTCACGTTCGCAGACAGTGATTGAACCGCTAGTGTCGCGACAGTGGTTCGTTAAAATGGCATCGTTGGCTAAACCTGCAGTTGCCGCGATGCGCTCCGGAAAAATCAAAATCGTGCCCTTGCGGTTTGCTAAAGTTTATTATAACTGGTTGGAAAATATCCGAGACTGGAACATTTCGCGGCAGATTTGGTGGGGCCATCGTTTGCCGGTCTGGTACAGGACAGCTGATAAAAAACATGACCAGCCCAGGGTATCGATCAGCCGTCCTGGTCAGGGTTGGATTCAAGATGAAGACACGCTAGACACCTGGTTTTCCTCGGCCCTCTGGACTTTTTCCACTCTCGGCTGGCCGAAAAAAACCAGTGATTTAAAAAAGTATCATCCGACCGAGGTGATGGAAACTGGCTGGGATATTTTATTCTTCTGGGTGGCTCGGATGGTGATGATGAGTGAATATTTCCTAAAACAGGTGCCATTCCGAACTATTTATATTCACGGTTTAATTCTTAATGAATTCGGCAAGAAGATGTCGAAGTCGGGGGGCACGGGGATAGATCCGATCCCCGTCGCGGAAAAATACGGCATGGATGCGCTGCGATTGAGTTTGGTGTTGGGCAATGCCGCTGGTCAGGATTTTCGAATTTTTGAAAAAAAGATTGAGGGTTACCGTAATTTTATCAATAAACTGTGGAATGTAGCCCGTTTTGCCACCACTCAACCACGACCGCGGGGGCCAGTTCGACCTCTAACGCTCGCTGACCGCTGGATTTTAACTCGATTGAATACTGTCACCAAGTCAGTCACCGCTGATTTTAATCGATTTGATTTTTCAGCCGCGGGACAAAGATTATACGATTTTGTTTGGCACGATTACGCCGACTGGTATCTCGAGGCCGCCAAAATTAATCCCAATAACAAGGTGTTGTATATCGTTTTAGAGCAGGTTTTAAGGTTGTTACATCCGTTTGCGCCATTTGTAACCGAGGAATTGTGGCGATTATTGGGGCATCGGTCACTCTTAATGGTTGAAGCTTGGCCGCGAACTCGGGCCGCTTGGCGCTGGTCTATGGCGGTCAAACACTTTACCGCTCTTCAGTTATCAGTGGTTGCGTTGCGCAATTTCAGGGCGCATAGTGGCTTGCCCAATAACGCGCCGGTAACGGTCATGCCGCGGGGAATAAAAATCGACGCTGCGCTGCTAACCGCGCTGACCGGTTTAAACATCCGCCTGGTTGATCGGCTTAATATCGACGCGAGGTACAAGGAATTGACGCTGGGTTCACTTTGCTGTCAGTTGCCACTGGTTCATGTCCAGCGTTATGAACAGTGGCGCCAACGTGAACGCGAATCATTAGATAAATTCATTGCTGGATTGGAACAGAAATTGTCGAATTCTAATTTTATTGATCATGCGCCGGTAGAAATAGTGAAAACGGAACGCGAAAAGCTTACCGTGGCCAAGAATCACCGGTTAGAATTAGTATCTTAAGCAGCGACGCGAAACACTTCGTCGACGCTGGTAATACCATCCAGTGCCTTAAGTAGTCCGTCCTGAACCATGGTGATCATGCCTTGTTTAGCGGCAATTTCGCGCATGGTGTACTCGGTCACGCGGCTGGAGATGATTAACTGTTCGACCTGGTCGTTAACCAGTAGTAATTCAAATATTCCTACCCGTCCGCGATAACCAATGCCGTGGCATTTATCGCAGCCCGGTCCGTGATAAAACTTCAGTGGTTTTTCTGCGGCTACGGCTGATCCGATGCTGGCCGGGATTGTTCCCAGTGTTGTCCTAATCCTAGCCATCGTTTTTTCGTCCAGCTTCACTTCCGTTTTGCAATCTGGGCACAAACGGCGAACTAGTCGCTGTCCGACGACGGTATTTAGGGCGGGGGCCAGTAAGTACGGTTTCGCGCCGAGTGATAAAAATCTCGGGATGGCGCCGGCGGCGTCATTGGTATGAACGGTTGACAGCACCAGGTGACCGGTTAGGGCGCCCTGAATTGAAGTTTCGGCGGTATCCAGATCGCGAATCTCGCCCACCATGACCACGTCCGGATCCTGACGCAGGATCGAGCGCAACCCATTACCGAAAGTATAATCACGGGCATTGTCGACCTGGCTTTGGTTAATGCCGGGAATCTTGTATTCGATCGGATCTTCGAGGGTGATAATTTTTACGTCAGTTTGATTCAGGCGGTTGAGAATGGCGTATAGGGTGGTGGTTTTACCGGAGCCAGTCGGTCCGGTCACAATAATCAATCCGTTTGGTTTTAAAATTTCTTCTTTCAATTGCTCGAAGGTTCGGCCGCGCAAGCCCAGATCTTCGAGGGTGATGGTGGCGGCTGACGCCTGGAGCAACCGCATCACCACGCTTTCGCCGAAGGCGGTTGGCAGGGTCGAGACGCGGACATCAATCTGGTCGTGGGGTAGATAAATGGTAATCCGGCCATCTTGCGGGGCGGTGGTAATGTTGAGTTTTAAACCCGCTAGTAGTTTTATCCGCGATATAACCCGGGGCCACAACTCTTTGGGTAGTGTGGCGATTGGGGTTAAAACACCATCGATTCGGTAACGCACCCGGACGGCATTTTCCTCGGTTTCGATGTGAATATCCGAGCTGCGAGCTTGGATCGCGCCCGCTATCAGGACGCTAAAAACGTCAGTAATTGAGGTGTGGCTAAGGTGATCGTTAATTTCGCGCAGATCGTGAATTTGTTCCTGAAAACGGCGAATGTCGTCTTCGGCGATTTGGATGCCGCTTTTGGTGGACCGGATTTTCGGTAGACGCTCGTATAATTTCCATGCTGCCTCGAGACTGTGCTGAGAAATAAAATACATTTCCACGTTGGCGTGAGTGGTCTCGCTAATGTGTTTGACGAGTTGTTGTACGGCCGGGTTATCCGGATTAAGGGCCCCCAGACGGATTTCGCCCGGGGTCCGAAGAAAACACACCACGCCCAGACGCACCGCATCGGCCTGGGGAATCAGCGTGATTGTTTCCGGTCCGATCGGGAAACCAACCAGGTTAATATAACCCAAGCCACTTTGGGTGGCGCTACGTTCGGTTTGTTGTTCTTTTTCTTTCAACGCCAACTGGGCCATCTTGTTTGACAGCGCCTCTTCGACTTCGGGGGTAGCGACGTGTGGTTGAGTCGTGGTCGGCATACCCGTTAAGTATAGCAGACTTATTACTCTTCGGCACTGGTTTTTAATCGCTTAGATGATCGGCGAACAGTTTAACTATTTGCTGGCTGGTCACCGCCAGCGGCTGATCTATGTGACCGGAAAAATATTGGGGGGTCCGGATTTTGATGGTGGGCGGGAGTTTTGGTGGGGTGACTTCAGGCGCGTGGTTGCCATAGACCGCTGTCCGTCGGCCATCATCGACGAAGATCAGGCCATATTTCGCTCGAGGCGTGTTAATCATTAATTCATCAAGCACTCCCGCGGCTTCATCCGGTTGGGCCTGGCTGTCGCGCAGATCTGCTCGGGTTAAAGTCGACCAGACAATTTGGCCGCCGGCCGTCTCGCGGATATTTACCAGGGTCCGTCCCCACAACCGCAGGATGGCTAGTGATTTGGTCTGATATAGGTGGCGAATAATTTCATCGCGACGGCCACCAGCTGAAATTAGGTGCGAAGCGATTGACAGTGACCGCGGCGTGACGGATTGGCTCTGAAAAGCTTTGGTTTTTGAAATGATGCCGGTTAGTAAGCTGGTCGCAACCTGCTCATCCAGATGTTCCAGGCCGAGATGTCTTAAAATTTCAAACACAATTTCTGATACCGACGTGGCGGTGATGTCAACCGTGTTAATGTGCCCATAGCGACGATTGGCGGCGTGGTGATCGATATTAATAATCGGGACTTGATAAAAAAACTCAACGTTTTGGTGATACAGGTCGCCAAGTTGTTCAAGTTGGGGTGTATCGAGGGTGACAATGGCGTCGTAAGCAAAAGTGCCGTCGGAGGTGGTCACGTCCCGGGCCTCGAAATATCCATTCTTGGGGGTGAGGTGAATATTTACCCTGTCGTTTTCCATGGCATAGCTTAGAGCTTCGAGTTTTACTTGTTTGGTATTGACGCTGATAATAAAGGTTCGCAGACTCGATAGGTCAGTGAAAATTGATTGGCTTTTGGGTAAGAAGCTATGGCTGGGTGGCAACGAGAATTGGGGGCAGACCAGTCGAGCGTTTTGACCCAGCTTCTCTAACACCAATAACAGGGCCAGGCCAGCCGCCAGCGCGTCAGACGACGGGTTTCTTGGTATAATAATCACCGGTGTGTGACTGCGCTGCAGCGCCGCCGCCGCTTGTTCGCGGGCACTATGAATTTCAGTTAGACCATTCATGACTAAACCTAAGTTAACTAAAAATAACCGGGGAGTGTACCAATCTAAGCGAGCGTTGTCAACACTTTGCCCCAACCCGGCCGCGCTGGTTCTGCTTGGCCGTAGTTGGATTAAACCCGGGGTGCCACACGTCTGGTTACTGCATGGTTCATTGGGGGCCGGAAAAACCACGCTTATCCGCGGCTTACTGCGGGCTTTAGGGGTGCGCGCTCGAGTCACTAGTCCGACCTTTAACCTGGTCCGCCAGTATCAACTTCACCGCCAACCCTGGCGGCTAGCTGTACACATCGACGCCTATCGGATTAAGGGTTGCGAAGAAATTCGCGCCCTGGAGTTGCCCGAGATTACAAACGATCCTGCGGTTTTGGTGCTGGTCGAGTGGCCAGAAAATATTCCGGGGTGGTCTTGGGGTCCGGCCTTAAGCTTTAATCTGCGCCATCATCGTGACGGACGGTTAGCGCGCGTTAAAATTGTTAGTTAGGTTGGCTGCGGGGCGGGCACCTGACCAGTGGCCCGGTTAACGGCATCATCAACGACCAGTTCGGTGTCGCTTATTTTAATGATCTGGTTTCGATTGATAATCAGTGGCGATTTGACCATGTCCGGCACTAGTCGACTGGGTTTAACGTGATAAGACACGACTGCTTGGGTATCAGGTTCTATGGTTAGGTCAACAACTACGCCCAGGTGCTGGCCGGATTCGGTTATGACCGGTAGGTTAAGTGGGCTGTGGGGCGCTCCCATGGTCATTTTTTTTCTTAAACGGGTGGGTGCCGAGGAAAATGTATTGCTGGATGATGGTGAAAACCGATGAGGTGATCCAGTACAGTGCTAAACCGGCGGAAAACTGATAGGTGATGTAAATGGTGAAGAGGGGAAATAGAAAGGTCATTTGCTTGTTCATGGCGCTGGCCATGCTTTCGTCTTTAGCGCCGGGTATTTTCGGTTCTTTCGGGGCGGCCAACATCTTGGTTTGCCAGAATTGGGCGGCGCCAGACAGCAGGGCTAGAATGACGTTGTGATTCTTGGCCAGGTCGACTAGGCCAAAAAAGGTGGTGTTTAGTGGGGTGGTTTCAAAATAACCGCGCAGCATTGGATAGACGTGGGTCAGCTGGTTGGTGGCCAATAAACCCTGGTCTGTGATGTGCAGGCCGGAGAAAAACACTCGATAAAGCGCGTATAAAACCGGCAATTGAATTAAGATGGGCAGGCAGCTGGACAACGGGTTGACTTTGCTTTCTTTATACAATTTCATCTGTTCGCGGGCTAGCGCCTGGCGGTCGTCTTTATACTTTTTTTGCAGTTCCTGAAGTTTCGGCTGGAGTACTTGTAGCTGTCGGGAAGCGCGAATGGCCGATAACGAAGGGATGTAAAGAATGCCCTTGATTAGGGTGGTTAGTAAAATAATCGACAGACCCATGTCGTGAGTGGGCAGGTAGCGCTGGATAAACAACAGGCCGTTTAGGATGGGGTCGTAAATGGCAGCGTCAAAAAAGGCACTCATGGTTGGGTGGGCACGTTATCAATACCGCCCGAGGACCAGGGGTGGCAGCGGATTAGACGACGGAATCCCAACCACGGTCCAGTCCGAGAGCCGTGGATGATGATCGCTTGTTTGGTGTATTCCGAGCAGGTCGGATAAAAACGGCAAAACCCATATGGGTGTCGGGCCCTAAACCAACCATGATCGGGCGAGAGGGTGCGCTGATACCAGGATATTATCGTGATTAATAATTTTTTCATGCTGTTTGTCTGGGCCAGAGTTGGTGAAATTCTTTGGTTAGTTGCTGGAAAGATGCTTGGGTGGCCGATCGTTGGGCGATCAGGACCAGGTCATAGGCCGGTGGCGGGGATGGCATTTGTCTGGCGATCGCGCGGAGACGTCGCTTGATCAGATTACGCACGACGGCTTTCTTTGAGACGATGCCTCCGACCACGAAGCCAAAACGGTGGGTGGGGCGGTCATTGACAATCGAACGAGCGGTGAGAAAGGCGCCCCGGCGGGGCCGTGAGTGACGGAAAACTTTCTGGAACTGACGGTCGGTTAGTAGGCGCTGTGATTTGGGTAACATTTGACGCCCCTAGAGACGGTGTCGACCCTTGGCGCGGCGTTGACTTATTACTCGTCGGCCACCGCTGGTATGTTGGCGGTGCCGAAATCCGTGTCGTCGAGCGCGACGGCGCTTTTTTGGTTGGTAGGTTCGCTTCGGCATAGAAATCTTGGTCAGTGTAGCAGGATGGGGGGTTGTTGGTCAAAGCAATAACCATCAACCAATAAGGGCACATAATAGCAACAAGTTATCCACAGGATATTAACTTTTTGGCTAATATTAGCCATTTTTTAAGCCTATGGATTGTGGTATTATGTAATTCGATCTTAGTTTTCTTGGTTTCCCTCATGACCAAAGAACAATTATGGCAGGCGGCTCTTGGTGAGCTTGAGCTCCTGATTAGTAAAGCTAACTTTACCACTTGGTTTAAGAACACTTTTATTACCGAACTGAACGAAACGGGGGTGGTGGTGGGGGTTCCGAACGGCTTTACTAAGGCCTGGTTGGAAACAAAGTATCACGCTTCGATCTTAAAGGCTCTACAAAATGCCGCCGGGCGATCTTTTCGATCAGTTGAGTACCGCGTTGAGTCACATCATCACCAGACCACCGTGCCATCACCGCTAGCTGATACGTCGCCAGCCCGACCGCTAAGTCCAGTTGTTAGTAGCGGTAATAAGTCGGGCCTTGATTCGCGTTATACATTTGAATTTTTTATTGTTGGTAAGGGTAGTGAATTAGCCCATGCCGCCGCCCAGGCGGTAGCAGATAAGCCCGGGTTGGTTTACAATCCGCTGTTTATTTACGGCGGCGTCGGCCTAGGAAAAACCCATTTGATGCAAGCTATTGGTCATGGGGTTTTAGCGCGGGATAAATCTAAACGAGTGTTGTACGTCTCTTCGGAAAAGTTTACCAACGAGTTTATTCAGGCGGTTTCCCGTGGCAGCGCCGAAAAATTCAAAAATTTCTATCGAACCGTTGATGTTTTATTAATCGACGACATTCAGTTTCTGGCCGGAAAAGAAGGAACGCAGGAAGAGTTTTTTCACACCTTCAATGCCCTGCACCAAGCCAACAAACAAATCGTCATCACCTCCGACCGGCCGCCTAAATCAATTCCGGCCCTAGAAGCACGATTAATTTCCCGCTTTGAGTGGGGGATGGTGGCTGATATTGCGCAGCCCGACCTAGAAACCAGGGTCGCAATTCTGGAAGCCAAGTGCCGTGAGAAAAACTGCCGCCTAAGTCAGGATATTGTCCAATATATCGCCTCCGCGGTTCATAGTAATGTCCGCGAGTTGGAGGGGGCACTGAACCGTTTGATGGCCTTTCATAATCTAAACAACACCCCGCCCACCCTAGATAGCGCTAAAACGCTGCTTAGTTCATTGGCGGCTGGTCCGAAGCGGGGCGGTTTAACCGCCAAGCAAATAATCACCACGGTCGCTCAGTTTTTTGACGTCGCGATTGATGACTTATCCGGCTCCAGTAGAAAAAAAGAGCTAGTTACACCGCGTCAAATCTCGATGTATTTTCTGCGCGAAGAATTGCAGGCTTCTTTCCCTTCAATTGGACACGAATTAGGTGGCCGTGACCACACTACTGCCATGCACGCGGTCTCAAAAATAACCAACAACGTCCAACGCGATGAAAAATTAAAACAAGACTTGGCTCTGATTAAACAGCGCCTATACGGCGGATAAACTCGTTGATAAAGTGGATGGTTGGCGGATAAACTCGTAAAAATATTTGACTACTTGGTGATAACTTCAGCCACTGGTAAAAGATACTAAATATTTGTCCCCGCCCCCTCCGGTGTTTCTACACATTCTAAGCAAGACTGAATATAAAAACCAGGCCGTTAATTAACCCTATTAAATCTCTGTCCCCACTTTCCACTCCCTTACCAACACCACCAATTTATACAATCATATGAAATTCACGTGTACGCAAGAAAATTTAAATCATGGGCTGGCTTTAGTTAGTCGCGTAGCGAGTAAAAATGTAGCCCTTCCAATTTTGAACAACGTTTTAATTATTGCTGAAAATGGATTAGTAAAACTACAAACCACTAATCTAGAATTAGGAGTAACTGTCGCGATTAGAGCAAAAATCGATGTCACTGGTCGATACACCGTTCAATCCCGGCTACTAAATGACTTTGTTGCGTTTTTAGATCACGAACAAGTTATCGTCGAATTAACTGACGCTGGTTTGAATATCACCTCAGGACACTCAAAAACAAGTATTAAAGGACTATCCGCCGAAGAGTTTCCAGTTTTGCCAGTCGTAGAATTAGCGCAAACGACGACTATTCCCGCTAACCAACTACTAACCGCCTTAGCGGGGGTAACGATGGCGGTGGCTAACGATGAATCACGGCCGGAGATTTCCGGAGTTTATATCCACCTAGAGGGCGACATTATGACCGTCGCGGCCACCGACAGTTACCGTTTATCCGAACGGAAAATTACTATTTTATCAGCGGTTAAACAAACGCAGTCGATTATTTTACCAGCTCGCACCGCGCAGGAACTAAGCCGCTTGTTACCAGCCGACGATACAGTCGTGACCATTCAGGTCGGCGAAAATCAATTACATGTTTCGTTCGATGATTTGTCGATTGTCTCGCGGGTGATCGAGGGTCAGTATCCGGACTACAAACAAATTATCCCGCAACAATGGCACACAAAAGTGACCATCCCGAAAGACGAATTTATTAACCACCTTAAGTCAGCTAGTTTATTTTGCAAGTCAGGAATTAATGACGTGACGCTGGAAATTGACCCGGCGGCCAAGGCCCTGAGATTTACCGCGGCCAACAGTCAACTAGGCGAGCACCGCAGTGATCTATCAGCCTCGGTCGAGGGTAATCAATTAGAAATGGTTTTTAATTATCGTTACCTCCTCGATGGTCTAGGGGCTTTACAGGGTGATGAAATTTCACTTGAGTGCACAGACGCCAACGGACCGGGACTATTACATGGCGCTCAGGCCGAACGTGAATTATATCTAGTCATGCCCATCCGGCAGTAACATGGAACCACTGCGGCGGATTTTATCGCGGGCCACTGTCCAACGGCCGGATGCCGCTGAACATCAAGCGGCGGCTATTATTGATGCCGCCAACCGAGCCATTAGTACGGTTTTATCATTTTCGCCATCAGACGCTCGGGCGGTGTCTTATCGGCGCAATCAGATCGTGATCCAGGTTAAACATGGGGCTATTGCCGGGCAGTTACAGATTCACCACCATCACCTAATTCAGGAGATAGAGAAAAACCTAAAACAGTTATTTCCTAAAACGCCAAAAATTGACCGCCTTGTTTCCCGTTTAACTTGACGTTACTTTAATTGGCAAATTATCACTCTGAGCCGAGCCACCAGATTTATTTTTCATGACCACAAACAATTGATAAGAGCCGGCACCAGTGGTGGGCCAAGACATGGTAACCACATTATCGGACGGCGACTCGACCGTATCCAAGACAGTGACCGTGCCATCGGCCGCTTTTAATGACAAAGTCACAAACGCCACCCCCTTCGGATCATAAGCGAAAACTGACACGGCCTGCGGGAAATCGCCAACAGAAACCGACTGATTTTGAACAGGCGAGATGAAGTATACAGTTTGACCGGCCTTGTTAAGCAACACGTTAATAATAACCTCGGCACTGGCGGTCACGCCGGCCGTATCGGTCGCGGTTACTTTAATAGTATGGAAACCAATTGATACGGCGCTCATGTCAATCGAGGTGTTAAATGGGGCGGCGGCAACTGTCGTCGATAGCGAATCATCAAGGTAATAAGCCACTGAAGCCACGCCCGTCGGCGCACTAACCGTTACACTAACCGCCAATGTTTTATCAGTAATCGTGCTGTTCGGAGTGGGGCTGGTAATGACCACCACCGGGCCGGTTAAACCAGTCCGTAGACTACAATCCTCGAGGGCCGGTTCTTTCGCGACATACTTATTTTTCTTAGCCCAGGCCTGAACCGGCTTTTCCCAACGAGCGAACATTGAGTCTGATTCTGGGTCGCCCGGGACCGGACCAGCGGGGTTGTCCTTATCAACGTAATATAGAATCTCATGGACCTCGCGGATAAACTGTTGCTTGATAAACTGTTTGGGCCAAGCCGACAGACAACTATCGGGAATTTTTTTACCAGTCACCGAATCAACCATCAGCGGCACCTCGCTTTGTAATTTTCCAAGCAAGACCGGCTTAGTGGCAGTAGTCGCTTTCGGTTTAGTAAAACGATCAACGGGCTTATCCTGCAAGGCTCGTTCCATAAATGCGTGCCAGATTGGTGCTGCCACAATCACCCCATCCGCCCCACCCTTCATCGAGGAATTATCATTATTACCGCGCCACACGCCGGCCACCAAAGACGGCGTAAAACCAACCGTCCAGGCATCTCGAAAATCATTAGTCGTTCCGGTTTTAGCCGCTACCGGGCGATTGGTTAAAACCAGCGGGCTGCGCGAACCAAACACAAAAGCCCGGGCGTTATTATCCGACATCACATCGACCACCTGGCGGACATTATTCTGATCTACCACACGCTCCTCATTTTTTTGATACTGCTCTAAGACCTTGCCGTTTTTATCAAGAATTTTAAGGATCCCGGTGGTGGGCGCGCGGACACCATCAGCCGCCAACACCCCGAACGCGGCGGTGTGCTCAATTAAACGGACGCCACCGCCACCGATCGCCAGGGCTAAGCCAACCTTGGTTCGATCGATGGTGGTATAACCAAGTTTTTCAGCCAGATCAACGGTCGATGGGATACCCGCCAGGTATAGGGTTTTTACGGCCGGGATGTTTAATGAACCAGCCAAAGTTTGACGCATTTTCAGGGGCCCATGCTCTTTTAAGTCGTAGTTGTTAGGTGAAAAACTTTTACCTGACCCATCTGGACCGAAATCAGTTTTTAAATCAAACAATAATGTATCGGGCGTGTAACCTTTAGTGAAGGCGGTTAAATACACCACCGGTTTGAATGACGAACCGGGATTACGGACAGCCGTGGCCACATTAAAGTTACCGTCCCGTTCGGTGTCAAAGTAATCGCGTGAGCCAACCATGGCCAATAACTGCCCAGTCTTAGGGTCAATCGCCACTAGCGCGGCATTAGTTGCGTTATAACGGCTCTCGTTTTTATCCACACCGCTCCGCACCTCTTCTTCGGCAATCGTTTGCAGCCGAGAATCAAGGGTGGTCACCACGTTTAAACCACCACGTTCGACCAAAACACTGCCGTATTTTTGGACCAACAGGTCGCGGATATAAAAGACAAAATGAGGCGCAACGACGCGGTCGCGGATAGGCGATAAACGCTTAAAAATATCTATTTTTTTTGCTTCTTCGGATTGAGCATTGGTCATGTACCCATCCTCGACCATTCTAGCCAGAACCGTGTGCTGGCGATCGAGCAACTCATCGCGGTGGTTACCAGTCGGGGAATAATAGGTGGGCGCCTTAACCAGAGCGGCGATCATGGCGCTTTCAGCCAAGTCGAGTTCCTTAGCGTGTTTACCAAAATAGAATTGCGCTGCCGCCTCGATCCCATAGGTATTCGAACCGTAAGGAATTTCATTAAAGTACAGTTTTAATATCTGTTCCTTCGTAAACCGGCGCTCGATTTGGTAAGACAAAATCCACTCCTTTATTTTCCGGGTAAAGGATTTTTCGTTAGTTAAGATTGAATTTTTTACCAGCTGCTGAGTAATTGTTGAACCACCCTGGGACTTGCGGCCGGTTAAGATATCTACAAAAATTGCCCGCAGCGTACCACGCAAGGAAATGCCGCGATGCTTATAAAAGTCTTTATCTTCGATACTCAGCGTGGCCTGCACGATCGCGGGGCTGACATCAGACAGCTCTACCAGAGTACGGCGCTGGTCACCATGAATGTCGTATAGCAAGGTGGTCCCGTCGCGGGCGTAAATCTTGGTACTTTGCGCAACCACCCGGGTATTAAGCTTGTTTGGGTCCGGTAAATCTTGGGACACCCAAGCCACCACCCCGACGGCGAAAATAATCCCCCCGCCGATTATTAAACCAGCCACCACCAACAACCGGCGACGCCACCGGTGTGTCCGTGGCCAGAACCAACCCGGAAATTTTTTAATCGGTAAGCCGCGGCCGCGGCCTTGGCTGCGGCGCGGATGCGGCGACCTTCCCCCTAGGGTTTTCGGTGGTGATAGCACGGGCATAAAAGCGTTGTCTATAGTACAATATTTTTGCTATAATTTCAAGACTTATGACCGAATTGTCACCAGCGATAGAGTCGATTATAAACCGCGGCGTGGCGGAAATAATCGATCAACGTCACCTGCAAACACGACTACGTCGACGCCAGCCATTGCGTGTCAAATTGGGGATTGACCCCACCAACCACCACCTCCACCTCGGTCACGCGGTGACGCTGCGCAAATTACACCAATGGCAAGAAGCTGGTCACCAGGCGGTGCTGATTATTGGCGACTACACCGCCAGAGTTGGTGATCCAAGTGGCCGTGATAGCCAGCGCCGCCAGCCAACACTGAAACAAATTAATGAATATGCCGCGGGTTACCTGGCCCAGGCTGGCCGCCTAATAAACATCCGCCAGGCCGAGGTGCATTACAACAGCGAATGGTACGAGCGCTTTAGCCCCGAGGATTTACTAAAACTGATCGCCCCGACCACCCTTCAGCAATTGTTGGTCCACGAAACTTTCCGCCGCCGACTAGATCAAGACCAGCCCCTTGGTCTACTGGAACTAATTTATCCATTGCTGCAGGGCTATGACTCAGTGATGGTTAAAGCCGATGTCGAGATCGGCGGACTGGATCAGAAATTTAACCTATTAACCGGCCGGGACATTCAAACCCAATACCAGCAAGAACCGCAGGATATCATGCTACTGCCATATTTAATTGGTTTGGACGGCAAGGCTAAGATGGGCAAGTCAATGAACAATTATATCGCCCTAACTGATACCGCCGGAGAAATGTTTGGAAAAATTATGTCGATCCCCGATAAACTGATTACCCATTATTTCGAGCTGGCCACAGATTGTACTGATCCAGAGCTAGCTATTTTTAAGAAAACCATGCGGGACAAGAAAAATAATCCCCGCGACCTAAAAGCACAATTGGCTCGCGCCATCGTGACGCTTTATCATGGTCAGACTGCGGCGGAACAGGCCGATCGCGAATTTGTCCACGTCTTTCGCGGCAAAGGATTGCCCAAACAAATACCCCATATTAGTCTGCGGCCAGGGCAGCACCAAATATTAAATCTACTCGTCAGCCATCAACTGGTCGCAAGTCGATCAGCCGGCCGGCGGTTAATTGAACAGGGTGGCTTAAAAATAAACAGCCAGGTGGTCAGCGACTGGCAAGCCAATGTGACCGTCAAAGAAAACGACGTTATTCAGTTAGGCCGGCGGACCTTCGTCCGGATCCATCTCGAGTCTTAAAGCCGGACCGATAAAATTCCGCCGCCTCTTCGGGCGTAACCGTATTAACAACCAAGCGAGATCCCAACTCTAAACCCGCCCAGACATCGCGCCGTGGAGCGATTCGCAGGTACATGTGCTCACCTTGGTCACCAACCAGCTGATGCATATAATAATTATAAGCCAGCCCGGCGGCGTTCAATTTCACCAACATCAGCTTTAGATAATGGGCCATTTCTTTAATTTCCAGCGGCTCGAGCAGGCTAACGTTATCAACCCGCCGCCAGGGCATAATCCAGGCTTCGTAATTATACAGCGAAGCATAGGGGGTTAGGGCGCAGACGTATTTACCGGAAGCAATCCACCGAGATTTTTGTTCTTCCCGCAGCAGCAGATCACTGTAATAATCGCGGTTGTACATAATGCGGTATTCTTGGGCCCGTTTGCGTCGCACGACCACGTGAGGCGGCACGTAGGCCGAGGCAAAGATCTGCGAATGAGCGTGGTCGATAGATGCGCCGGCACTGCCGCCGTTATTTTTAAAAACCAAAATATACCTAATTTTTTTATCCTGCTGAATGGCCCGCACCCGCTTGCCATAGACGGCGAGGATGTCGGCCATATGCTCCTCGGGCAACGAGGCCAGCTCCACCCCATAGTCGGGAGTTTCAACCACGACTTCTTGGTATCCGTAGGCCTGAGGATTATCAGGGCTGACTACGGGAAAAATATTTTTGACCACCTTAACACGCCAGTGACGTTCACCCCCCACCGTCAACAGGGCCCTAACCTTGCGCAATCGCTCGGGACTGAAAGCGTCATTTTCTGGCGGCACCGGCGGAGGTGGCTGAGCGGGTGTAAAATTGTGATCATGCGGACGCCGCAACCGACCGGGCGCAATAATCACCTGTCGGTCGTGAACGTAATCAATTCGTATTTCAGATCGTGGTGGCGTGGTTGATGGCTTGGGCATATAAGTCTAGGTAGGCGTGGGCAGATTTATCCCAACTAAAGTCGTAACGCATGGCGCGGGCAATTAATGGAGCCAGAACGCGCGGTTGGTCGTAAACCCGTCGGGCCCGGGCGATAGCACTGATCATGGCGGCGGTCGTAAAGGGACCGAACAAAAAACCAGTTCCGCGCTTAGGGTTGTCAGCGACATCGATCACCGTGTCAACTAGTCCGCCAGTGGCGCGAGCGATCGGTAGACAGCCATAGCGCATGGCGATCATCTGGGTCAGGCCACAGGGCTCGAATCGCGACGGCATTAAAAAGAAGTCACCGGCGGCATATAGTAACTGAGCTAAGACAGCGTCAAACCCGAGCTGTAGTCGCGCCCAGGCACAGTAGCGGTGCGCGAAGCCGGACAATTGAGCCTCAACCTCGGGCAGCCCGGTTCCCAGGACAACCAACTGGAGGCGCTGACTATTTAACCAGGGACCAGCCCGAGCTACTAATTCCAGGCCCTTTTGTGATGACAGGCGCCCAATGCTGATGCAGAGCGGTCGGGTGGGATCAACCGGCAGACGAAGCACGCGTTGTAAATGTTCCTTATTCTTTCGCTTTCCCAGTATAGCAGTTTTTTGGTTGTAGGTGGGCGACAAAGACGAATCGGTCGCGGGATTAAATCGAATTGTATCAAGACCGTTAAGTATGCCGGCCACGGCCAAAACTCGGCCGGTCAAGTCGCGCTCCAGACCCTCACCGTACTTGGTGGTTAATATTTCTTTGGCGTAGGTGGGGCTGACTGTATTGACCACATCAGTCGCGTGAATCCCGAGCTGTAGCAAATTTAGATCACCATGACGATCGCGACTAGATAGAACCGGCAACTCAGTGCCGCGCAGGCCTAGCCAAGAAAACACCTCATCCGCTCGCCACCGACCCTGATTGCCCAAGTTGTGAATGGTTAACACCGTGGCCGACCGATACCCGCGTAACTGCAAAAATACTGGCACCGCGGCCGTGTGCCAATCCTGACAATGAACCACCTCCGGCTGCCAATCAATTTGTTCTAATAACTGCGGTACTGCCCAAGAAAAAGACACAAAACGCTCCATTTCCTTTCGATAACCCGCCGACCCAGACTGCTCATAATAAACCCCGGCCCAGCTTTGATTGGGCAGCAGGCCGAACATCTCCGGCCAGTCGAGGTAATACAACGGCACATCGGAATTTGGGATTCGGCCCTCATCAATGTTTATAGTGGCCTGGCCAGCCGGCCGCGTGACTGTCAGTCGGCTCCACCGCCGTTTCGAGGGAAATTGGCTATAATCAATAGTGCCGTACTTTGGCAATAACACCCGGACGTCATGACCCAGCGCCCGAAGGGCGATCGGCAATGCACCGGCCACGTCAGCTAGACCACCAACCTTAATTATCGGAGTCAGCTCAGAAACGACAAATAAGATCTTCATGGAAGCGCTTGATAAGCGGTGGTTAAGTGTCTTAACCAGATTTTATAGAGTGGCCACAGACATCGACGCTGAGCCGCGGTCAGGCGTGGATATCGCTCCGGCTGCCCGTTAGTTAGCCGGATAAAACAAAAGGCCGTCAACCTAGTCGCCAGCGACAACAGGCTTAGTCGCCAAGCGATGGGTGTTAACCGCGGCTGGCCGATTAACCGCAAAGAACGATTTAAAAATTGTTCCTGCCAGGCCGGATGGCGCCACGCCAACAGGTAAATCAGGGCCACATCAAAAGTCGGCAAATTCCAATGGGCCAATTCCCAGTCAAACAGTACCACCCCACCATTCGGCCGGACCAAAATATTATTTGGATACAAATCGCCATGCGCCAGAACAGTAGCGTGTTGCCGCAGGAACGAACGATGATGTAAAAACAAGCCCTCCATCTTATCGATATCATCCCTAGTCCAGCCCGGATTTAAACGATGACCCAGCAGCGGTGAAAAAAAATGGCGGCGGTAATAGTGAAAATCCAGTAAATACCAGCCCAGCCCATGAGTCTCGAATTTTAAATGGCGTCGCCGCAAAAACGGACCCAGGCGACGAACGTCAGCCAATGCCTTAGCCAGATATAGCGGTGAAACTTGCCGCAAAAAGCTAGCCGACAACCCAAACCGATCGTCCATATCACCCGCAAATGTACCAGCCCAATATTTACGCAGTAACCAAGTCCAGGATGAGTGTAAATTGCCAGCCGCAATGAATGATGGCGTGTCAAAAGCCGGTCGCGATCGTCGCTCGTAAGCCTCGAACGCCTGATGGATAGAAATTTCATCTCGCAAACCGCGGCGCAACCAGGGCGCATCCTGAAGTGAAGCCTTAAACCAAGCGCGTTGCCCGCGTGAGTTGTCAACTGGAGTCATGTAAAAACGCGCTCGTTTGGCCGCGGCCACCGCTGGGGTATAATGGCGCTCGCTCGGCCGAACCTTAAGCAGCCCAAGCGTCTCCTGAATGCGCCCAGCGGCGCGCGGAATAACACTATAAACTGCGGTTGACATACTAATAACCTACCATGGCGTGGATAAAATTGATTGAGCCAGCTCACCCGGCGGCTGACTAAAAAGATATGAGCCCAGAAAGGTTTGGAGGGCGATACGATAGCGCAAAAAATGATAAATTCTTTGCGAGCGAGCGGATGACCAATGGACCGGCCGACTACTAGCGCGCTGATAGGCGTGGAGAAATATTTTTTGCCAGGCATCGATTCGACTGGCCACCGGGCTTTGACGAAATTGAAAGTCAAGTTGGGCGATGAACGTGGCCAGGTCCACCAACGGATCAGATAGACGCGATTCCGTGAAATCGACCACCCGAATTGTCCGCGGCGCCACTAGTACATTGCCGGGATGAAAGTCGTGATGAGCCAGGATTCGATAACGTTGGCGAGCTAGGCGATCCTCGAAGGCCATGACCGAAGCAATTCCCTGACGAATACTCATCGCTGACGGCAGGTGCTCCAGCGGTAGGGCGGACAAGGCCATTTGCCAATACCGTTTCCGTCCGCTTTGGTTATAACCTAAACGGATGTTGCGCGGCGATCGTTGATGAAGCGCCGCCAGCCAGACGGCCGTTCGATTCAGCAAGCGCGGAGCATTTTGGGGGACGCGTCGCAGCACTACCGCCAGAGTTGGCCCTGGAACTTCAGCGTAAATAAGCAACTTCCAGCGCCAAAAAAAAGTAATTGGCCGAGCAATTTGATTTAGCCCCTGGTCAAACCCGTGTAGCCACAGATATTTCATAATCACATAAGCCTGGCGGCGGGTTTCGTCCTGAGCCTCGGCACTCCCGCGCAATATTAGAACCCGTCGTTGGCCAGTTTTCATTCGCAGCGTTAGATGATAACGGAGTTTATAGCTCTGTCGCTCAAAGCCGCCAATCCGTACGACGCTGACCCGCTCAACCCACCGAGCGTTTCGATCAACGCTCAATAAGCGAGCCTGAAAGGCCCGGCGCATTACGACGGCAGATAGAAACGGTGGTGCTGGTTTAACTGGGCGCCTCATAACCGCGCAACTCTTTGATCCGGTCACGCAACTGCCCCGCTCGCTCGAATTCTTGCCGCGCTGCCATCAAATTCATTTCCTTGGTTAAGTTTGTGACAATCTTTTCAATTTCCTTTTTTGGCAATTGCGGCAAACCCTGATCGGACAATTGACGCACCTCCTCATCTTCCTGATGGGCCAGCTGGTCGACAATACCTTCGCGTTGCCAGCCGAAGCCCAAGACGATGATATCGAGATATAGCTGTTGCGCGTGTTGTTGATCCTTGGCCGTGGTGCCGGGAGTAATTAAGACCACATCTTTTAATTCCTTCGCCCCGCGCTCGATCATTTCTAGCGACCACCAGGGTTTAGCGCTGGCCCACCAATACTGATCGGAGTGGAGGGCGCGATCAAGGGCGATCCGCGCAGCTGGAAACTTGGGGTGATGTTGATCGGCCCGGTGAATGACCTGGAGCGCTAAGTTAGTTAATTGCCACTGCAACTGGTGAATGGGATTATGACTGTCCTGCCAACGCATAAACGGCTCATTTTTTTCCAAATCCTTTTCCATTAAAGCCCAGGTGGACGGTAACGGTTCAATGCTGGTCCGTTTCGGAAACTTGGCCGGTAGGCCGGAGATTAAAACCGTCTCAATTAACTGGTGCTCATAAATCTCAAATAATAAGTGCTCTAAACCAGGACGATGGTGACCAAATGTTTCTCCGTCCATTGCGGTCAGCAGATATTCATTCTTATTCAGGCGGTCGCCCAGGCTGTCAACCAGCAGATTGCCCGTCCCAATCTGACCAGATAAAATTTTATAACTAGTCCGACGCTCACGAAAGAAAATATCGAAATCGGGAATACCGTTGATCTGATAAATAGTGGCGTAGTCGACTGTATTATGTTCGTGTTGAAGCGATAGTTCGTCGGCAATGATCCAGCGGTAGCCCAATTTAGCCACCACCTCGGCCACGTGTTTAGAAAAAGCCATCTCCGGCGGGAAAAATCCCCGCGGCTGGTAGAGCTCCCCGAAGTATTTACGGTGAGTCTCGTTATTTAATTCAATCTGACGGATAATCTCGTCATCCGGCAACATCGGCAAAAGCGGATGATACTTGGCCGAAGCGGTCAATTCGATTTGACCACGGCGCAACAACTCTCGTAGCCCATCAATCACATCATGCTCGCCGTTTTGATCGAGCAGCTCGTCAAGAATACCATTAATATTAATTGTGACTTTAGCCCGCGGATGTTCTAATAACCCGGTTACTATCCGGCGGTAGGATTCGGCCGTAATTTTTTTAACCCAAAAAGCTTTCTGCGTCGGTGGTTGGTAAAAGTGTAGAAAATTTGCCCAAATCATAGATGATAACCCGTTGATTATATCACTAGCTGGGCCTAGACCGCCACCCGGTTACCACCCAGATAACGGACATCGCCAGTTTCATTTAAATAGGTTTGTTCTCGTTTCTTGGCCAAACCTGTTTTTTCCCAAAGCTCGACGGTGGTTGCGATTTGCTCCATCAGGCGAGCCGCCGCGTTTCGTAGCTTGGGTTTAAGGGTAGTCAGGGGACCCAATGAGTCCTTCAGGCGCTGGCTTTCCCGAATTACGATAGTTGTGTCCCACCAGGGCGAAGCCGAGGCCCACCAGTATTTATCCGAAGTCAGGGCCTGGTCGAGCAGCAGCCGCGCGGCATCATATCCCGGGTCGTCATGGCCCGTTTCAACGGCATTGATCGCCAGGTAGGTCAGTTCCCACTGGAGTTTATGAATTTGATTATTAGGATGATTCCAAAGGCCAAACGGAATACCGGCCCTGACCTGACCCGGCAATGATGACCAACTCGAGGCCAGCGGCGCCACTCCCTCATCACGATGGAGTGATTTTTGAAACTCGCTGATGGTCATGGTCTTAACCCCGGTCCGGGTGACCAATTGTTCCCACAGCCGATCAACGCCATGGCGGTGATGACCGAGATTTTCGCCGTCCATGGCGGTAATTAATGCCGACTGTCCGCGATTATCGCGCGATACCGCCCGCCAGGCATCGTCCGGCTGATTAATATCGGCCGAGAATGATAAGTAATCGCTGACCGGACGATTTCTGACGACGATGCCGAGTCCCGCCGGCCCGCGATAACGCCGATCAAAATTAACCGTTCCTAGCTGACCCCCCAGGGCGACCTCATCGATTAAGACCCATTCATATCCCAGCTCAAGCAATAGCGGTTCGAGTTTTTCGCTGTAAGCCATTTCCGGCGGGAAAAAGCCCCGGGGTTGATACGATTTACCAAAAACCCGGCGATGCAATTCATGTTGGAGCATAATCTGGCGGCGGATCTCTTCTTCTGGTAGCAATGGCAAAATTGGATGGTACATGGCGCTGTCCACCAGTTCGAGCTGACCCCGCTCCATTAAAGACCGCAAATCTTCCAGCACGTCCTCCAGCCCCATGGCCGCCAACTGCTCGGTTAGTGAGGCGGTAATATTGACGGTGATGTGCACCTCGGGATGTTTCCGCAGAATCCGCAAGACTGGTCGATACGACTCTTCGGCCACCTGACGAACCACGTCATTGTTCCACTCCGGCGGCTGGTAAATGTGAAAAAAATTAACCCACCGCATGATAAAAATTTATCGCTTGACGATATAGCTGAACATATTTTTTAGCCGGCAGCTCCCAGGAAAAAGATTGCCGCATGGCCTGCCACGTTAAATGCTCCCACACCCGAGGATACTTGTAGGTTTCGATCGCCCGAGTCAGAGCCATCAGTAAATCTGCGCCCTGGTAAGTTTGAAAAACGAAACCTGTGCCCACACCAGTCCGCGGATTAAAATCAGTAATAGTATCCGCCAGCCCCCCAGTCTGATGAACGATCGGGATTGAGCCATAGCGCAGACTTTTCATTTGGGAAATGCCGCATGGCTCATAGCGGCTAGGCATTAAAAAAATATCGGATCCAGCCAAGACGCGCGACCCCATTTCTTCGGTAAAGGGCGTAGAGATGGCGATCTGGTGCGGATATTTTTTCGCGGCCGCCCGAAAGAATTTTATATAATCACGATCGCCACTGCCAACCACTGCCAACTGGATATCTTGCCGAAATAAAAACGGTAATATTTCCATGATTAGGTTAAAACCCTTTTGTTCGGTCAGGCGCTGGTCCATGCCGATCAGTGGCGTCTCCGCGGCCACTGACAACCCAAGGTCGCGCTGGAAAGCCAGCTTGTTTTGCTCTTTCTTATCGAGCGAGTTCCAGTCGTAATGAACGGCTAGGTGCTGATCGAAGCTGGGATTAAAAATCGTGTAGTCAATACCGTTAATAATACCGAAGACCCGATCTTTGCGCCGGCGTAACCAGCCATCCAAACCCTCGCCAAATTTCTTGGTGAGTATTTCTTCGGCATAACGCTCACTGACGGTGCTGATCGCGTCCGCGTGTTTAATGGCGCGGAGAGTAAAATTAGTATAACGCAACGACTTCAAGTCGGTCGGCGGCAAATTACGACCCTGATCGCGCTTTTCGTCCGGTATTTCATACCACATCCCCTGCATCTGATAGAGCAGGTTGTGAATAGTGAAGACGCAAGCGGTGTTTTTCCAAAACGGCTCTTTTGCGAACTCAAGACGGAGATAGTTAGGGATTAAACCGGCCTGCCAGTCATGGCAATGAAGCACATCGGGCGCCTGACCAAGGTGCTGATATAGTAAGAATACCGCCCGGTTGAAGACCGCGAAGCGGGTGGCGTCGTCGGGGTAGTTATAAAGCTTGGAATGACTGGAAAACAGCTCTTCTTGATAGATAAAATAAACCGGTAGCGGTGTTTGGGGTGATAGGGTGGTTTGCAAAAACTTGACCCGCCACTGCTTTGGGCCGATGGTCACCAAGCCCTCACCCAGCAGGGTTTTTTCCAGGTTTTGCTGATCAATAAAGCGATAATATGGGGTGACCACTGACACGTGGTGCCCCTGCTGATAAAGGTGCTTCGGCAAGGCGTGGGCGACGTCGCCCAAACCGCCGGATTTAGAAAACGGCGAGACTTCGGACGAGATAATGGCAATCGAGAGGGGCCGCATTAGGTTAGACTAAATGATGGATTTGAATGCCGCAAATGGCGACTGCCATCGCATCAGCGACGTCATCACTGACGGGGCGGGTCGGTAGATGGAGCAGTAATTTTACCATTTGTTGCATTTGTTGTTTATCCGCCCGACCATAACCCGTGACCGCTTGCTTAACTGCGGTCGGCGTGAACTCATAAATCGGTATTTTTGCCTTGGCGGCGGCAGCCAATATTACGCCCCGGGCCTGACCAATCAATATACCGGACGATACGTTTTTCGTGAAAAATAATTTCTCGACCGCCAGGCGGCCTGGCCGAAATCGTGCAAACAGTTGATCCAACCAACGCTGTAGCTGCAACAATCTGTCGGCGGCGGGCGAGTGAGCCGGAGTGATTAGACAACCGCTGTCAACTAACGCCAGACGATCGCCGCCAGATTCAATCACGGCCCAACCCAAACGAGCTAAGCCAGGATCAATTCCAAAAACACGCTGGCGCTTAGGCGTCATTGCTGATAATGCTAGTTACGTCCGGGTGATCCTCCAGGGCTTCGAAAAAAGCGAACAATTTTTCCTGGCCAGCGGCATCAATCTTGGTGCTGGTGTTGGGTACCAGGTCGATGGTGGCGGTGAACTCCGCCAACTGATGATCAACTAACCATTTTTTTAAACCCGATAACTTCTCCGACGTCGTTTCGATAACCAATTGATCGCCCGCCTCATAAACATCTTCAGCTCCGGCGTCAATTAATTCCAGCTCGACCGCCTGGCGCGATGGGCTGGCTGCTAACGGTAGACGAATTGTGCCCCGGACCGAGAACATCCAGGCCACGCTGTTAGGCGAACCCAGGGTCCCGTTGTATTTTCCGAACAGGTTGCGGATATCGGCGTTTGTGCGATTAGGATTATCGGTCACGGCGTTGACCAGCACGGCTACCCCGCCCGGCCCAAAACCTTCATAAACCACTTCCTTGGCCTGGTTCCCCGCAGTTGATCCTAAGCCAGCCTGGATCGCCCGCTCAATGTTGTGATTTGGCATGTTGGCGGTCTTAGCCCGGTCGATCGCCAGCCTAAGCCGGCCGTTAGTTTCCGGATCAACACCACCCTGGCGAGCCGCGACGCTTATTAACCGCGTCAGTTTGCTGAAAACGGCCGATCGTTTAGTGTCGGCCACGCCCTTTTGGCGCTTAATGGTTGACCACTTAGAATGCCCGGACATAACAACACAAAAAAATCACATCATCATTGGTTCTTAGTAGGCAAATTGTACTAAAAAAACGCCCATTAGTCAATGACCTCTTGATTTGTGCACAGCTTGCGCTTGCAGATAAAAAAATGATCTGGTAGTCTGCAAGAGACTGGACCCGAGCCGATCGTCTCGGAGCCATGAAAAAATTTCCGATCAAAGAATTCCTGCCAGCCATGCTTGGGCAGGAGTTCTTTTTTACAGCTCCGGCTGATATACTACCGATATGCGGTCCAGGGCCAGCAGTCTAACAAAGTTCTTAATCCGGGAATGGCGATGGTGGTCATATGTGGCGATTTTTGCCATCGCCTTCGTGGTATTTTTGGTTTTTCAGGCCAGCCCGGTTTTCGCCGACCCCGATTCCTTCTATCATGCCAAGATGGCCCTCCTGATTCGTGATCAGGGGATTGTCCGGGAGTTTCCCTGGCTGCAACTGACCGTGCTGGGCCAAAACTACACCGACCAGCACTTCCTTTACCACGTGCTGCTGATACCGTTTGTCACTTTTTTCCCGCCCCTGGTCGGTTTAAAGCTGGCGACTGTCTTTTTCGGGGCCAGCTTAATTACCCTGTGTTACTGGATAATGCGTCAATGGCGAGTGCGTTGGGCGTTTTTATTCGCCATTCTCCTATTGTTTGTGCGCCCCTTTACCTTCCGAATCTCGTTAGCCAAGGCCCCAAGCACCTCGTTGATTCTGTTACTGCTCGGCCTGCACTGGATCTGGCAATACCGGTATCGGCGGCTGGCCGGCCTAGCTTTTACCTATGTGTGGTATTACGGCGGCTTCGCCTTACTGGGCGTGGCCAGCACCATTTATGTGGCGATCAGTGCCACCTTTAATCGTTTGCACCGACGAATTGATGTCAGACACTGGTTAGGAAAAATTTTAAGTTTGACCGGCCGCCATTCTCCCGCCCACCGACACCCACACCCAGACGCCACCGTTTGGCTAGTGACGATCACCGGGTTAGTACTGGGTATAATCATCAATCCGTATTTTCCCCGTAATATTTCCTTTTACTACCATCAGTTAATTAATATCGGGATCATTAATTATCGCCACGTGATCGGGGTGGGCGGCGAATGGTACTCGTATCAATTCGGTGACCTAGTCGCCAGTAGCGCGGTCGCATCATTATTGGTTTTAGTAGCCAGCCTGGGAATTATTTTTCGCTGGCGGGCCCAATCAAAACAAACCTGGACGCTATTAGTGCTGACTATTTTCTTTTTTATACTGACCCTAAAATCCCGACGCTATGTCGAGTATTTTTCCCCCTTTGCGGTACTGTTCGCCGCTTTCAGTATTTCTGATTCGTTACGCGGCGGCTACGCCCGGCGCATTTGGGAGGAAATCAGATTAATCCTGTCCCGTGGCGCCTGGGCCCGTTGGACCGCGGCAATATTAGCCGTTTATTTAATTTTTGGGCTGGGCTACGTTATGGGCCGCGATTTTATTAAAGAACGACAGGAGCTCCATCAAGGCTTAGCGGTGACCAAGTATCAGGCAGCCAGCCAATGGCTAGCCGGACATTCACCGGCCGGTAGCCGGGTGGTGCACTCTGACTGGGATGAATTTCCGTTACTGTTCTATCACAATAGCCATAACACCTATATTGTCGGGCTGGATCCCACCTTTTTCTATATCGCCAATCGGGATGCCTACTGGACCTGGGTCAACATTACCCTGGGCAAATACCAGGAAGATGTATACCGGGCGGTAACCACCACGCTGGCTAGCCAGTACGTCTTTGTGGGAGCGAATCATCAGTCGATGGATCAGCTCTTCCGCAATGATCCGCGGTTTATCCGCGGCTACAGTGATGCGGAAGCGACTATTTATCAGGCCCTACCCCAGACCAGCCCATGATTTCCCTCGAGGCAATTCTCCTACTTGGATCGGGGTTGGTCACTACCCGGGCCCTCAACTTCGAATTTCTGTGGCCGATGGTTGACTCATTGGGTCGGACACTGATCTTTGACACAATTTTTTTACTAGCTTTTTTACTCTATATACTTTTAGGCCGCCGCGGGCAAAAAACCGCCCGGACCAGATTTTGGCTGGTGGCCACCGTCTGTCTATGGACGATGACGATTTTAGTCACTAGACAGTGGCAAAACCGATCGAGCACCGTCGAGCCATATCCCATTCAGGACGGGGCCGTGCAAACCGAGGCGGCCGCCAAGTTCCTGCTTCAAGGAATTAATCCTTATCAGGCCGATTATCAACCCACTCGCTTTGGTTATTTTCCCAGTCCGGCCGGACGTGATCATCCCAATGTCGCCTGGACGCATTACGCCTATGCCCCCGGGAATGTTTTGTTGGCGGTTCCGATCGTCTGGTTAAAGAAACTGGGCAGTACGGTTGATGTCAGTTTGATTTATTGCTTGGCGCTGATTGCGGCGGTGGTAATTCTGGTAACGCGAATTAAGGATTGGAATTATCGCACCAGACTAGTGTTGTTAACGCTCGGTAATCCATACTTATGGTTTTATCCGGTCGCAGGCTTTAATGATGTCGTTTTTGTTCTAGGGCTAATTGGCGCTGCAGCTGCAATTTCATCGCGGCGTTGGACGATTGCCGGACTGGCGTTTGCCGCCGCGCTGTTTACTAAACAAACCGCCTGGCTAACAATTCCGCTGTGGATTTGGTGGTTATGGCGCCTTTATCGCCAGGCGAATCCCGTGGCTAAAACTGGCCCCCGTCGGGCTTTGTGGGTTAGCGCGGTAGCAACCGTGGTTGCTTACGCTCCATTTGTGCTTTGGAATGCACGGGCTTTCTACGACGACGCTATCCGCTATGTTTCGGGGGCAATACCCTGGTCGTACCCGATCGCTGGCAGTACCATGTTGCAATGGTTGCGAGTTGGCAGATTGATACCGTCGGAGTGGTCGATGTTGCCGCATACGCTTATCATGCTGGCCGTGGCCGCGCCCACCCTGTGGCTAACCGGGCGGTGGATTTCGTCGCGCCCCACCAGCTCACAGTGGCTACTAGGATGCGGCGTGGTGATTTTTACGACCATGCTATTTAACCGTTTCTTTTTAGAAAATTATATCGCCGCCCTGTACCTCTTATTTGTGGCCGTTTATGCCCTTCATCAAACCGAACAACAGCGCCCAGCCTAACCACCCAGACCGGAAGTTTTTTATTATCGCCGCGGTAGCGATAATTATCGCCGTCACCTCGCCATATCTAATCGGTTTTGCTACCGCTCCGGTCGGCACGCAGTTTTATGGCAACGCTATTTTTGCCCCAACTGACGCAAGTGTCTACTATAGCTACATTGAACAAGGCCGACACGGGAGTGCGTGGATGTACGACGCTTTTACCAGCGAATCGCACCCAGCCACACTGTGGCAACCGCTGTGGTGGATAATTGGACGCGGCGCCGAGCTGTTTAATCTCAGTTCGCCAGCCGCCAATGCCCTGGCCCGGGTTTTGTGTTTACCACTTTTGTTGGGCGCGGTATGGTGGGCGCTGGGTTGGGTATTTTCTGATCGCGGTCACCGCCGTTTGGCTTTTATCCTGACCATGCTTGCTGGCGGACTCGGTGGCCTACTCACGTTCTGGCAAAATTTTCAGATCGGCGGCGCTATAACCGTGCCGATCGATCTTTGGGTAAGCGAAGCCTTTGCCAGTTTAACCACGTTTGGCAGCCCGCATTTTATTTTAGTCACGGCCGGACTGGTTTTTATCCTGACCGCCATTGAGCGTTCTTGGGCGGAGCGACAATGGCGACTTATTCCTTGGGCGGGGCTAGTCGCCGCCGGGGTGTTTATTATTCACCCCTTTCATTTATTTACCTGGCTGATGATCTGGGGGGCCATAACCATCGGCCGGACAATTGCCGCGCGCCGGATTGTGTGGGGTTATATCGGTCGCTGGTTAACGGTTCTAGCCATCGCCGCACCGATGGTGCTGGTGTATTTACTGCAATATCTAACCGACCCGCTGACCCACATCCGGGCCATAGAAAACATTAACCTGATGCCGGATTGGCCAAATGTCGTTATCGGCTTGATACCATTGATCCCGCTGGCTACGATTGGCTGGTGGTGGCTGCGCGGACAGGCGCGGTGGTGGTTGCTAGCCTGGGCGGGGATGACGCTGGTGGCGATGTATTCCCCCGTTCATTATCAACGCCGCTTATCGCAGGGTTTATCCATCCCGCTCGCCTGGATGGCCACCCCGTTCCTGGTTTTTCTATGGCGTCACCGAACTGGCTTATGGCAAACCAGGTGGTTACGCACCACGGCCGTGGTCTTGGTTGGAGTAACCACGCTGACCTGGCTGGTTATAATCGGTAAAACAATCGCCAGCCACGCCCAAGATCGTCTCGGAGAACCGCGAAGATTTCATTATTTGTCGAGCGATTACAATTCGTTGGCCATCTTTCTTCGCGCCAACACTAATCCGCGCCAGCCGCTCCTGGCCACTTTTACCAATGGAAATATTATCGCCGGTCTAACCGCCCACCAGGTTTTTATGGGTATCGGCGTCGAAACCATTCATGCCGGAGAAAAACTCGTTAAGGCCAGAGAATTTTTTAGCAGCATGACTCAGCTTCAGCAGCGTGATTTTTTAATGCGCTATCGAATTTGTTACATTTTGGACGGCCCCCGCGAGCGCGCTTACGGATCCGCCTGGCAACCGCAGCTTTGGCCCAACCTGCGGGTAGTTTGGCGCGGGGCGGAGATGGCGCTATATCAAGCAACCACATGTCAATGACCAAACGCGAATGGTGGCTGACCGGGCTGGTAGGCCTAGCCCTATGGCTGGTGACGGTCATGCCGATGATCACCGGCTGGCTACTGGCGGGACCCAACCGTTTTTTTGCAGCCCGACTCCAAATCACCGCCTCGGATTCAATGGCCTACTACTCAAATATTGAACAAGTCCGGCAAGGAAAAATTCTGTTGAGTAATTTATTTACCAGCGAAGCGCAACAGCCTACATTATTTCATCCGCTTTGGATAATTACCGGCGGACTGGCTTACGTTGGTCAACTGTCCGCCCCAGTCGCCTTCCAATTGGTGCGGCTGCTGGCCGTCTGGGCGTTTATCGTCTTGTTATACCGGATAATCAGTTCGCTGACCTGGCGCACTAGCGAACGATGGCTGATGGTCACGGTGGTGGTGTTCAGTTCTGGATTGGGCTGGCTTTATCCAATCGGTTCAAATACGGAGCCCTGGACCCGATCACCGGATTTATGGGTGGCCGAGAGCAACACCTTTCAATCAATTGAGCATTCAGCGCTGTTCATCGGTTCGCAGGCGCTAATATTGTTAATCTTATGGACTTTCTGGCGCTGGTCGGTCGGTCAAAGATCGCGGTTGCCATGGTGGTTTGGGCCAGCCGCCGGTTGTTTAGCGTTAGTTCATCCCTACGATGCAATTACGGTTTTAATGGTCATGGCCGGCTGGCTAATGTGGCAATTACTTCAGCGTCATACCAAGCTTGATCGACTAAAAAAGGAAATTAAAAACGGCGCGGTGACGGCCACTTGTTTAGGGGCAGTGTTACTGTACTTTGCCGTCATAGTACTGCGTCAACCCGCCATGTCCGGTTGGTTAGTTCAAAATTACGATCCCAGCCCAAACATCGGACTGGTTTTGCTCGGCTTTGGCTTATTAATTCCCCTGGGCCTGATCGGTGTTTACGCTGGCCGCCGCCGACAGATTGCGTGGTTCTTGATGGCTTGGGCAGTGATTCAATTTATCACCCTGTATTTACCGGTTGGCTTCCAACGCCGACTCATTAATGGCCTGCATCTCCCCATCGCGCTGTTGGCGGCTTATGCAATAATTTTATTCCGCCGACAATACTCGATGTTTATTTGGCGATTAGCCCTGACCCTGGGCCTAATCAGCGTGATCAGTATTACCAATCTGCAAAACCTGTTATCTGACATTTTCATCAACTTTGCCCCCGCTCAGGCCGGTTACCAGATTTACCTATCGCGTCCGGAAGCGGAGATGATCACCTGGTTAAAAAATCACACCACCCTTTCGGCGGTGGTGCTGAGCAATCCCTGGATTGGTAATTCTACAGCCGGCTTGGCCGCGCGCACGGTAGTTATCGGGCATGGCCACCAGACGGTCAATTACCTGGGACGCTCACAAGAATGGAACCGATTCCGGACTGGACAGATGTCGGCGGTCGAGCTGTCTAACTGGTTGACAGAACACCGGGTCGACCTATTGTTTTGGACCCCGGCCGATCAGTTGGCTGGTGGCTATCAGCCCGATTCCGACGACCGTTGGTTGCGACAGCACCAAATAGATGACGTTAAGTTATATCAACTACAGCGCCACTAAACCCAGCTCGGTCGAATATAACACCGTCGTCCGATCAATCATCGGGATAAATTGCTGCCAGCGATCAAGATGATATCGCCCCCGCAGATCGAGCACCTCGGCCCGTAGTTGATAGTCACCCCGCAGCGTGGCTGGCACCTGGAGCCGATAACGGGTGACATATTCTAGACCAGGCTGCCATTCAGTGGTTGGACTAGTGCCCTCGCCCAGCAACCTAACAGTCGTCCAATCAGACACCCCATTACGATCCAGCCGGAACCTGATCGTCCACGGCCAGTCCGGTTTTTTCGATATCTGCCAAGCCAATTGAATTGGTAGTTCGGTTATAAGACGATCATCAACCCGGGTCTTTATAGCGGTCCCCACTTCGGGTAAGCTAGTTAATTGAACGTTTTCAAATCGGCTACCGTCTGAAGAGAGGGGGTAAGCGGTGGTTGGTTGATAATCACTTGTGCCGCTGCGAGTGTAAACAGCCACGCTATCAACCCACCAAGCCAGACGCAAATCATTATCGTTTAGTAGGCGCTGAATTCGCTGTGGGCCAGTCTGATTTTGATACAAGGTCTGGCGGTAAAGAAACTGGTATTGATAAAACTGCTGCCAATCGATTATGGCCACGTCAATCGGAGTCGGCACCTGATAAGGATTTTCCGTGTATTGTCGCCGGCCGAGATAAACATAGTTTAAGGAATAGACGGTCGGGCGGTTCGATAAATTCGGCAATACGTTAAAGGTGGCGATAACACGATCAGTTGGTTCAACCAGGGTTAGCGCCTGTCGCAGTACCGCCGACGAAGAGATACCGGTCTCGGTGAATGGGCGCCACGGCCAAATAGCTGGACCGTAAACTAGATAACCATACAACGGCCCGACAATCGCCAGGGCGACGACGAGGGGCATGATAATTTCACGTGACCAACGTGGCCAGATAACGCCGCGCCGAAAATCAGCCAGCGCCGTTAATGCCGCCCAAGCCAGGAAGGGTAAATAGGGGATAACGTAATGAAGGCGGAGGAAAGAGCGAGCGGCGGTACCGTGCAAGACAGTCGTGGCAAAGATGAACACCGTCGGCCAGAGCAAGCGTGGCCGGACCAGCGGTAAAAAGCCAAAGCCAATCAGTAACCCGAGGACTTTCTGCCAATTATTTGGAGCGAAGACATGTTGCAGAAATATTAAGGGGTGACGGAAGGGAAAGGTGAGGTAATCCTGATAGCCCTGGCCGAGCCACTGATAAAAGGCAAAATATTTGTAGTTCCCGAGCGGCCCCGAGGCGGCAATGATTTGTTGCGCGATCAGGTACCAGCCAACGGCGATTATTGAGGCCGGCGCCCACCACCGCCAGCCGCGACGATCGATGGCGGCCAGCAGGGCAAATCCGGCCACCACCAGGGGCATATCTTCGCGGATCAGGACAACTGCAAACAGCAGACCCAGCCACCACCACAGTCGTCGGTTAAGATAAGCTAATATGGCGCCCAGCAGCAGCGGTAATACAAACACCAGCCCATGAAACTCGTACATGGCGGCGTTATACATCAACGGGTGCCCCAGCCACAAAATCACCGCTAGCCACCACCAGCGGCCCGGTAAAAATCGCCGCGCCAGACTGGCCACCAACAAACCGCTTAATCCTAAAATTATTGTTTGCACCCATAACAGCGTTAAGGGTGACGAAAAAACTCGATAAATCGGCGCCAGCAGCAACAAGCCCAGCTCAAGATGATCGCCCAGGTACGATGGATCGTGAATGGAAGAGGCAAAACCATGGCCGTGGGCTAGCGACCAAGTCACTTGACCATAAATCGCTAAATCAAGGCCGTTGTAGCCAAAATTATGACACTTCCACCACTGCAAGCCGCCAATGATCAGGCAAAACAATAAGATTAGGCCGCCCAAAATTAACCACTGCCGTCGACGCATGGGCCCATTGTAACATTCGCCGATGATCGAATACAAACCACCCCGGGCCTTGCGGCGCGGGGTGGTGAGATTACGTAGGGAAGAGAAATTAAGCGACCTTAGTGACGTTAGACGTAGTCCGGGCCACGAAGATGATAATCGCCCAGGCCAGCAAGACAATAATTAAACCAATCACAGCGGCGGAGATAATCTTCTTAGCTTTATCGACCCGCTCTTCATTACCAGCCGCGGTTAACCAAGTGAAGCCACCATAGATGACCATCACCACCGCGATTAAGGCCAGAATACCGAGGAACCATTGCAAGATGTTGATAATGGTTGTTTTCAGGTCTGCCTCGCCGATACCGAGCTGGGAACCAATTGGGTCGATCGAATAAGCCGTTTGAGCCGCGACCACCATCGGTAGAGCCAGGGCCATAACCGAACCAGTCACCAGCGCCACTTTCGCGAATTTGTTGAGTTTCATATATTCACCCCCTTTCGGAAAATAAGATTTTGTAAAATATTCTTTAAGCAGTATTAGTCTGGTTAACTGTCGTCCGGGCCACGAAGATTACGATCGCCCAAGCCAGCAAGACCACAATTAAACCGATCACCGCGGCGGAAATAATCTTCTTAGCTTTATCCACATTCTCTTCATTCCCAGCGGCAGTCAACCAGACAAAGCCACCGTAGATAACCAACACCACCGCGATTAAGGCCAGGATGCCCAAGAACCACTGGAGAATATTAACAATGGTTGTTTTTAGGTCCGCCTCACCGGTACCGAGCTGGGAACCAATTGGTTCAACGGTATAACTTGTGGCACCAGTTACTGGAGCCACCGGCGCAACCACTGGCGGCGGATCTGGATCTGGGATTGGATCTGGATCTGGGATCGGCTGAGCCGCCACCATCAAAGGCATAGCCATGGCAACGATCGAGATCATGACCAGCGCCACCTTACCGAATTTTTTATAGGCCATATTTATACATTTAATTTATTGGTTTATTTATTAGTCACATTAGCCGTCGTCCGGGCCACGAAGATGACGATCGCCCAAGCCAGCAGAATGACGATTAATCCAATTACCGCGGCGGAGATGATGCGCTTCGCCTTTTCAACATTTTCTTCATTGCCGGCGGAGGTCATCCAAATAAAGCCGCCGTAGATAATTAACGTTACGGCCGCTAAAGTCATAATTCCGAGCAGCCAGCGGATAATGTTCAAGACGGTGGCCTTCAAATCAGCCTCACCCAAACCTAATTGTGAACCGATTGGTTCGACCGAGAACGTAGTAATTTGCTGGGCACTAGCCACTAACGGCAAAGACAGAACCGCGATTGATCCGATAATTAACGCCACTCTGGCAAAACGGTGCATGGTCATATAAAGGGTGATTACTAGTAAAAAAACTAATTGTAACTGCCTTGATTATACAAAAAATCCTATATTTGTCAAATATAGTTATCCTCAATTTACTTAACGCAGCAAGCCGGTGATAACAAACCGGATCATGGCCCAGCTTAAAATAATGATCACAATGCCGATCGCCGCCCAGGTTAAGGTTTCCCGGCCCTGTTTAACCCGGTCAGCATTACCGGCCGAAGTCAGCAAAACCACCCCACCCCAAACGAACATAAAAGTAGCCAAAATAGCGATCACGCCCAGGATGTAACGGATCACCTGGGTAATCAGGCAAGTCGCCGACTTGCAGAAAATTGGATTTGGGATTTCCACCTTTGACCCGGTCGAGGAAGTGCCGCTTGTTTGCGCCAATACCGGCGATCCCAGCGTGACCGCTAATCCCAGCACGACCAGTAAAATCAGCACATACTTCATATCATCACTATAGCAGAATTATGGCACGGTTCGAAATAAGCCCTCGGAGCAATTGGTCGGCTTGCACTTACTGTTATTAGTACATGACCCATATTGCCAGGACATATTCCCCGGCTGATTAAAAGAATCACACCAGTATTTACCGGTCTTCTGAAAGCAGAAACTACTGGTCTCGCTATATACATACAGGCAAAACCCGCAAACTTGTCTGGCCTCGACATCATTTTGGCAGCGGACCCCGCCGGTGTATTTTCCGCCCATGGCCGCACAGCCGCGTTCGCTAGTCTGGTCGGCGCAGAATAACGCTTGTGACGCCCCGCCAATATCTTTACTTACGACGCAGCAACCATCGGCCCCGATGCCCGTTTGGCGACTGGGATATTGGAACCCCGGCAACTCAGCCGAAACGGATTGAACCCGGGCACTAACTTCGGCATTTAGGTTGCAGGGCAACGGCAGCGAGGCGCTCTCCAGCAGATCTTTTGTATCACCCACGATCATGCCGGTGGGTGACAGCTGGTTGGCAATTTGAAAACGGCGAACGCAGGCGGCAGTATCAGTGCCGTAACAACCATCAACATTTGGACCACAATTGCATCCGAGATTGTTAAGCTGCTGCTGGAGGAGCATAATTTTACCGTTCAGTCCGGGATCGGCGCACCACACCTGATTGTCGCAATTGTTGTCAAATTTCTGGCGGCACTCAGCCCCACCACCCGTACCACTTGAACCAGTTGATCCGCTAAACGGACGCTCGATGTTTTTGTTGTCAATTTTTTCACCTTTAAAAATAGTGGCGATCGGACCAGCAAAAGGATTCAAACCCTTGGTTGTACTGGTGCCGGTGATGGCGGAGATGGTGAAATTAATGAGGATGTAGGCCGAAAACGATATCAGCAGGCCAACAATAGTCCCTAGGATGATCCGCTTACCCTCATCAACTTTACTGGCCCGGCCACCGGCCGTGAGAAATTGAAATCCACCCCAAACAAACATCAGCACTGCCAGCACGGCGATCAGGCCCATCGCCCACTGGGCCAGCACCACAAACTGGTTAAGAAAATCGTCCACGGTGCATTTATGGGTAATGTCGTATTTTCCAGTCGCCGTGTTGTAGACGCTGCGATCGCAATCGATTACTAATCCGGTTGGCGCGCTGTCATCTGCGGCCCGGGCAATTGAGCCAAATAAGCTAGTGACCAGCCCCAGGCCAATAATTCCGACCAACAAAACCCGTTTCGTCATAGAGTTGACTCGACCTGTTTAGCAGCCAGATTCAGGGCCTCTTGGGGCTCGTCGCGATCAATGGTGACGCTGCGGATTAGTGTGGTTAGGTAGTTTTCCATGGCCGGGCCCTGGCGCCCGTGGTACCAGCTGCGAGCGGTCAGCAGTTGACCGGCATAAAGTCCGCGGGCCGGGTCATCTTTCTGCTGGGTTAGTAATTTACGCTGGGCGTAAAGCTTGCCGGTTTCGTTGACGTACAACCCGACATTGTTAGCGTGAGAAATATATTCCAAGAAGTTCCAAGCCTGCACTGACCGACCCGCTAAGCCGGACGCCTTGGAAATCATCATCACTTGATATTTGGCCACATCAATAAACCGCGCCGTATTGGACTGGGCGTCAATGTCACCCTCGGCCGCCATGTGCAACATTGGGGCCACGTCCCATTTCAGCGATGAAGCCGCGATCTTAGCCCGGTCAGCCAAAGTGCCGAAATAATAAGCCACCTTGCCCTGCAGGAAGGCATCGAGAGCGTTGCCCTGGTCAGCGTTCCAGCTATAGGTTTCTTTCTGCAGCTGGGCAAAGCTGGTGTAAAAATTAAGGGCGGTTAATCCCGGTACTTCCTGAAATAAAACTCTTTTTTCCGGAGTGGTCATGGTGGCCCCGTTTTGCATCATCAACAGAGTCAATAGATCGGCGGTGTAGGGAACGTTATCGGCAGTACCCATGGCCACGCCTGACTGCACGACGTTATTCTTCGCGTCCAGCACGGTTAATTTCGAGCCGGCCACCTGGCTTTTCAACTCGGCCCAAGTTTTTGCCGGTTCGAAAATTCGGGAATTGTTCAACAAGTCTTTATTGTAATAGGTGACAATTGTATCCATCGCCAGCGGCAGGCCCCATAACTGGCTATCCTGGATAACGTCGCCCACCACGGCGTCAACAAACTGTTGCTGGATGGTATTTAAAGACGGCGATACTTTTTGAGGCGTGGAAACCTTCGCGCTGGTCCCTAGCAATCCGCGTTTTGTTTCCACAATCGGGACAGTCAGCGTCCGGGGCATAGGCGTGGCAAAATCGCGCATCTGGCCAACCCAGGAGTTTGGCACTAAAAATAAGTCCGGTCCCTGGCCACTAGCCCAGCCATTTCGCAGCCGATCAAAATAGTCTTCCACCCGCATCGGCAGGTAATTTACCGTCACATAAGGATGAAGCTGTTTGTAACGATTAACCAGCCCCTCAAATGGTTTGGCGGTCGCTTCCTCGGTGCCCCAAATTGTCAACGTTACAGCCGGAACAGTTTGCGGCTTGCTTTGCAACACCCCCGTGACCACCAGCACAATTGGAATTAGGGGCAGGAGAAAAATGGCGGCAATTAGGAGAACGCGACGCATAATTAATATGGTTTCCGAATAAATGAACGAATTTCTTTTTGGATATCTCGATGTTGTAGCGCGAAATGAATATTGGCCTTAATATACTCGGTTTTACTGCCACAATCGAAGTATCGGCCGATCATCTGTTGGGCGTAAACCGGTTCGCGGCGGGCCATCAAATTAACCGCGTCAGCGATGAATATTTCGCCATTCAATGAGGGCTTGGCCTTCTCTAAATAGTGGAAGATTTTTGGGCTAAAAACATAACGGCCATAAACCGCAAAGCGGGATGGCGCGGTGCCCGATTTTGGCTTTTCGACTACGCCGGCGACCCGAAAGTTTTTTCCGACTATTCGACCGGCCGGTTTAATAATGCCATAGCGATGGGCAGCTTCGGGACTAACTGGCATGGTGCCGATGATCGAGCCGTGGCGGCGCCGATAAGCGTCAATCAGCTGGCCAATCGCCGGGCGGCGCGCCTCCATAACATCATCACCGAAAGCCATCGCGAACGGCTCATCACCAACCACTTCACGGGCCATCAGCAGCGCGTGGCCATTGCCCAGCATCTTTTGCTGGCGGACGTAGACAAACTTAGCTAGACGTGAAATCCGGTGAACCTCTTTCAGCTGATCAAGTTTGTCATTGTCGCGGAGAAGCTGCTCGAGCTCGCCGGAATAATCGAAGTGATCCTCAATCGCACGCTTATTTCTTCCGGTAATGAAAATAATTTCCTCAATTCCGGCTGCGACCATCTCCTCGACGATATATTGAATAATCGGTTTGTCGACAATCGGCAACATTTCCTTAGGCTGAGCAATGGTGGCCGGTAAAAAGCGGGTACCAAAACCAGCAACCGGCAGAACGGCCTTGCGGATTTTTACCCGTCCTTTTTGTGTTGGCATAAGTCGATTATACCACATTATGACCATTCTGTCCCGGGCGTGAGTGATGACTGAACTAGCGAAGCATTCCGGCGTGAGCGGTAAAAACTAATTGGCTTCGATCTGGATGGCCGACTGCAACGCAGCGATCGCTTCAGGCGGTCGCGAAGTCTGATTGATAATCGCTAAAATTTCTTCCCGGGATTGTCCCTGATTAGCCAATTCATCGGCCAGATGAATAGCTTGACCGATTTCTTTACCCGGTCCCCAGCCGCGCTCGATTAAATCCCGGCCCCACAGCACTGGTTCTGGCCGGCCACGGTCGACGCCTAATTTCTGGGCTTCTGCTAACAGCCAATTTGCCGCTGGAGCTGTGGTCGGTCGAGCGACTGACCCATCTGACTGAATAAACGGACCACGACCAAGAGCATCGGCGGCCATGACCTGCGACAATTGCTCCAGCGTTGCTGGATATATGCGCTGGGCTAAACGGCGAATGGTGCCGGGGCGAAGATGATCGCGCTGATGATACAACTGGAGCGGATTAAGGTGTTCTCGAATCAGCGGGACAACTTTACGAATGATGGTGTCTGAAAAACCCTGTGATTTTAAGAAATCGATAGCTGGTTCAACGCCTGCCGCGGCATGACCGAGCGACTGGATTTGTTCATCCGCCATCTCAGTGGTGGTTGACTTGCCGAGGTCGTGGGTCAACACTGCCAGTTGAACGGCCAGGTCTTTCGGCGCCAAGCGCTTGGCTTCATCTACGGCCAGCAGAGTGTGTTGCCAGACGGTGCCTTCGGGATGAACGTCCTGACCCTGTGGAGTTTCGGCAAGTCGGTCGATCGAGGGGGCATAGCGCCGAAAATAACCAATCTGTCGGGCTACCTCAAGACCGCGCGAAGGATGATTCGACCGCAAAAACAACTTGGCCCATTCTTCAACCAGCCGTTCTTTCGGTAGTTCGGCGAGCTGTTCGATCATGCCCTTCATGGCGGCTAAAGTTTTCGGCTCAACTTCCAGCTCAAACCGACCACTAAACTGGACACCGCGCAGAACGCGCAAGGGGTCATCGGCAAAGGTTCGTTCATCGACCAGCCGCAGCAGGTGTTGATTTAAATCGCGCTGGCCGTTAAAAGGATCGATAACTTCATTAGTTAGCGGATCTTTTAAGATCGCGTTGATGGTAAAGTCACGCCGGCGGGCGGCCTCAATAACGTCCATGCCCGCGTCAGTCTCAATCGCGAAGCCACGATGACCGGGCGCGGTCTTCGAATCCCGCCGCGGCAAAGACACGTCAATTTCATGACCATTAACCCTGATTTTTATCACTCCAAAACTGCGCCCCACCTCGTTGACCGAGCCGAGCGAGGTCATCACCGTCCGCAGCGAGTCCGGGGATAGACCGTAAACTTCTACGTCAACATCCTTCGGATTCAGGCCGAGCATGGCATCACGAACCGCTCCGCCGACCATCAAGGCCCGGCCGCCGGATCGCTGAACGGCGGTGGCAATGCGTGTCACGGCCATATCAACCGGCTCCCTTTCAGGACTAAGACCGGACGAGCTGCTGTTCATATTATTAGTTTCAGGATTATTCACGCCCCCACTCTAGTTCAGATTAACAATCGAAGCAAGCAGTAAAATTTCCACCGCATTTGTCAGACCAGAATAATTTAGTTATGGGCGCTGGTATAGACCGATCAACTGCACCTCGTCGACAACATGATCACCTAAAGCTTGCAGAAAATCAGCGCGGTTAGCCGTTGGTTTCAGCGACAGAGTCGTGTTCACGGCAAACAGGCGGAAGACGTAACGGTGAGTCCCGCTCGGTGGGCAGGGACCGGTATAAGCCCGACGGCCATTGTCATTTAAACCCAGGCCGGTGGTGATTATTTCCTGTTGGGCGAGTTCGGTCTTAGTCCGCGGCAGATTATAAACCAGCCAATGGGTCCAGGCGCCAGCGGGTTTAATGTTTTTATTAGCATCGACATCTTCCATCAGCACCGCGAACGTTTCCGCCCGGCCCGGAATGTTACTGAATTGCAACGGTGGTGAGAGACTCTCCCCATCACAGGTGAATTGGGCGGGGATAGCCTCGCCGTCCTTAAAAGCCGGACTACTGATAGAAAATTTACTGACAAAGGGAATGGCCGGGCTGCCAGCCGGGCGGGTAATTAAATAGGCGATCACGCCCAAGGCCGCCAGCACAATAACGAAGATAATGATCAAAGCTCGCCGGTTCATACCTACACTGTAGCAAAAAGCCGGCTGGTTGTTTAGATGGTGGCGAAGAGTGAGGGATTTAAGCCCCCGAGGCCTTTGCGGACCTGCCGCATTTTCCGGCAAAGCCGGACCCAGCCTGCCCAGCACCTGCCGGGGCTCCGCCGGGCGAGTAGTAAAAATCTTTGGCGGAGGCGGAAGGATTCGTCCCGCCCCAGACATGGGTGGTGATGTGGCGGAAGCGAGAGGATTCGAACCTCTGAGACCTTTTCAGGTCTACCGCTTTTCGAGAGCGGCGCCTTCAACCACTCGGCCACGCTTCCATCATATCACCACTTAGTTTGGTATTGTGTCTGGTGGCGGGATTCGAGACCGTCCCTTTTCCGGCGTAGCCGGATCAGGCTCCGCCTGACAACCCTTGTCCCGGCGAAGGCCGGGGACTCAGGCACGCCTCCAATGCGGACCGATTGTATCTAATCTAGGGTTTTTTTTCAAGGCTTGGCCTTAAATAATCCCGATCGTTTCCGATTTATTAGTAATTTACTACTAGGCTCAGATTCTGGAATTGGTATTTCCTGGATTAAGTGATTGCGCGGTATAATAAAAAAGCACCAACTTATTCCCCAAAGCCGTGAAAAAGATTACTCTTTTACTTCTTATTTTGATGGCCTCGGCTGCTGTGTTTTTTGTCGCCCAAGCAGCAGTCAAAACCACGGTAAAAATCACAACCGCGAAATATACCGTCAATGCCGGCGCTAATATAGTTATTAATGGCCGGGTTACCCCGACCATGTCCGGCAAACGCATTAATCTTTACTCGGCGAAAACCAGGACCGGTAAATACTCGTATGTTAAATGGACGCAGGTCAGAAACGGCAAGTTTAAATTCGCTTATCGGGTTAAGCAGACTATCTACCTAAAAGCGCGGATTCGACTTGATGGGCGCAATATTTATTCCGCCCCGATAAAAATTATCGTCCGCCAAACACCGTCGACCAATACGAATACAAATTCAAATGCCAACACGAACACATCTTTGCCCAGCAACATTTTCGGTAATTACGATAACGTCTCGATCGAAGACATCGTGAATGCGTTGCCGTTGATTTACGATGACAGCAGTGGTGACTATGTCACGCCACCGGGCGGTGCTCCACCCAGCGGCGTGTACCAATATCCGCCGATTGATGCCGACAATATCTACGCCGGAGTACGCGCTGGCCGGCTTTATTTGAAATGGACGCTCGGTGGCACCATTCCCGCTGCGGTCGACACGGTTAACGGAAATACCATCAAGTCGGACGCGTTCAATATGAGAATTAGTGATTTGGTCGATCCCGATTCCAGCAACGCCTGCGGTGGATCGAAAGCCATAATGCAAATAAATATTGCCTATCACGATGGGCAAATTTGGTATAACCCGTGGTTTAAATCAGTCTGTAACAATACCGGACCGTACGGTTCAGAAGATGAATTTAGTTACGCTAACAATGGCGCGGGCGTAGCCCACACTTATAATAGCGGGATCGGAAAGACCACCATTGTTTACAGCTTTCCCTTGAGTGGTTTAAACATCGCGCCAAGTGACGCGCTGAAAATTAAAATCTGGAGTGAGGCCGAGAGTAACCTATGGGATCATTACTCCTTTGACGAAGGAGCGGGTTGGACAAACTGGACCGTGACCGGGATATAAATGGCGGGGATATACGGGCCGGGTACCTACCGCTGGTAAATTAACAGCTTACTGCCGCGGGTAGATTTTGGATTAGGAATTTCCTGAGTCACCGGCCAGTCTGGAAAATGGAAACCATAGGAGATGACCTTAGTGTCGGGTTTCAGTTGTGACCGCAGCAGGTCGGCCAGCCACTTAGCGAAACCGCTGATGTAATAGCCGTAAACCACTGTGGCGTCACCGATATTTTGTTTAAAGATGTCGCCGTGAATAATGGTGACATTAGATAATTTTCTGGTTCGCCAGCGGGCTAACAAATATGGCCACCACTGGATTTCGATGCCGATGCATTTGGTGGCGGTGAATTTCTGGCCGATGGCCGTGACTACCCGCCCATCGCCACAGCCAAGTTCATAAAAAACATCCTGACTGCCCAGTTTTAGGTTAGCCGTGAGCCAATCAATCACCCAGCGCGAACTGGCCACGTACGGCAAGCCGGTGCGGATGGTCTGATAAAAAGAATTGGTGACAAAAACAGCAGCGATTGTGGCAGCCAGCAAAATGGTGATCAATAAAACTAAATCCATGCCGGCAGTGTAACATAAAGCACCGCCGGCGCAACGTCGATTGCCTAACTGATTATTTCTTTTCCAATCCCTTTTGCACCTTGGCGAGCTGGGCCAGGGTCATTTTCAACATGCCGATAATTTCTTCAACTGGTATTTGATTCTTCTTATAAGACACCCACTGGTCGCTCATAACGTCCCAAATATGAGAAGTTTCGGCGTTGGCCTGGTCATAGTGCGGACTAATTTTACCACGGATAAGGTCGGTGATTTTTTTATAAACGGCATTGGAGGCATCCAGTAACTCTTTAATTAACTTGTCTTGCTCGGTTTCGACAGCGATTCCCTCAGTTTCAAGCACATGCTGAAACGCCTCGGGGTTAGTCCGGTCGGGCAAGACCACCTCGGCCTCGTGAGCGATTACCTCTTCATCTTCCAGGGCATCAGGCAAAATATGACGCCGCATTAATTCTTCGGTTTCGGGCGTGACGCCTTCACTCTTTTTAAATTCTTCGTTGGAGGTGGAAAACGGGCGATAATCTTTTTCAATCATAAATTAAGCGGTAATCCGATCACGAATTTCTAGTAGACGCCGATTGGTTTCATCAACGTGTTGTTCAAAATCTTCGTCAGCAATTAAACCGGCCCGAAAGTCTTCGAGGTGTTTACGGAATTTATTTTGGGCATTTAACCAGGCGGTTCGCTCTTCGTCCTGAGCGGGACCGGGCGGGATAGTTTCCAGTTTCTGTCGGACCTCGGCCACCAGCTGGCGCAGTTGATCGTAATCCTGATAAAGTTGTTCAGGAATCGGGCGCAGCTCAGCCTCGCTTGCCTGACGCTCTAAGTCACCAAGCACTTCTTCGACTTTTGGCAATTTACCCTGTTGGCGCAGCAGTTCAGTGGCCGGAGTGATGCCTTCGGCGTGCTGGTATTCGATGCGTTTTAAAGTTTCATCTGGGAATTCGACATCATCTTTTTGATTGATCGGATCAAAACCTTCAGCTTCTTCCCATTCGCGGGGTGACATTTTATCGGCCATATATTTGTCCAGATAAATAATAAAAGTCGCTAGCGCGACTTCCACCAGTTGAGGATATAAGTAACGATCAGCCTCAACACCAGTTAATAATAGCAAAAAAACAATGGTTTGTCAATGCGTTTTTAATTAATATCATATCCAGCGTCGCTGATTCGGAAAATAATCGGGCTGGCTATGTGGATACTTTTTATTGAAGTTCAGATATCTTCGGCGCCAGGTTCGGATAAAGTTAGCGGACAGTTTGAGCGGGCGGTGGGGTATTTGGCGTAACGCTTCTTCGACGAACCAGACGTGGCGTTTTGATGTTCGCCAATGGTTTTCCGGGATGGTCCGCAGGTCCAAAACCCCGTAACCAGTGATACACGCTTTTTTATCAATGTACGGCGCGGCATAGCTTTGGACGAGCGTCCGAATAGTTTTATAAACCGGTTTCCGGCCATTTAACCCGATGTCGCGGGAAAAACCAACCGTGCCATATTTACCGCGCTGGCGAAAGAGAAACAGAGTATGATCGAGTTTGTCAGCTGATTCGAGATCCAAAATGAGTGGGGGATACCCCGCACCAGTCGTCGCGCTGTTCCTTTGGTGCGGGGCTGGGCCATGATGTTCCAGAATTGCCGCCGCGGTTAAAGCCGCTTCAAGACAATGGGCATGATGATGATGAGTAACGCCATGAATCGAACGCAACGTCTCTTTTTTATTGTAACGTAAAGTTAGTAGCCAGCGTTGAACCTGAACCGGCGTACGAAGGCGGCGAATCAGGGCTTGGATTCTCGGCGAGTGGACCGTTAGCAGCGGAGGAGTAATCGGATTTAACCAGGTTGAGACCGGCAATAACACTTGGGACATAAGCGGAGTATATCAGATAACAAAACAACTCCAGAATTGTGGAGTTGTAAGTTTCAGTTCTTTGAACCGGGCATCGGCCTACCCCGTGCTGTCCGGTTCCGCTTCGCGTAACATCGGACAGCCCTTCTCGGTCGCCGAGAGCAAAGCAGTTTGCTCTCTTCCGCCTGTAGGCGGAGCAACCTCGAATCCTTTCGGAAAGTAGGCCGAACGAATTTCAAAAACAAAACAACCCCAGAATTGTGGAGTTGTAAGTTTCAGTTCTTTGAACCGGGCATCGGCCTACTTTCCCAGCGGTATGCACCGCAGTATCATCGGCGCTGACGGGCTTAACTGCCGTGTTCGGAATGGGAACGGGTGTGACCCCGTCGCGAAAACACCCGGATCACAGAACTGAAAAATTGTAATGTATTTTAACCTCCGATGGCGGACGAGGTGGGGGATAGCCAGAAAACCAGGCCAATAAAAGCGGCAATAACGAAGACGGCCAGTAACAAACGGAGATTCGGTGGAATCCGCGATAACATAACGTCTGCCATGATAGCACTTTTCGGGCTATCTAGCAAGGTTAAGTAGGCAAAGGGCTTCTAATTCAACCACTTTAGTGGTTCTGGTCTAGAATATCTCGCCGCTCGACTTCATGTCAGAACTCGAACAGTTAGTACGGCTCGGCTGAATTCCTTACGGAACTTACACCTACCGCCTATATGCCAGGTTATCTCCCTGGAGTCTGATAACGAAACCTAATCTTGAAGACGGCTTCACGCTTAGATGCTTTCAGCGTTTATCCTAACCGAACGTCGCTACCCGGCGATGCCCCTGGTGGGACAGCCGGTACACAAGAGGTTCGTCCTTCCCGGTCCTCTCGTACTAGGGAAGAGCCTTCGCAAGTTTCAACGCCCATCGTAGATAGGAGACCGAACTGTCTCACGACGTTCTGAACCCAGCTCACGTACCGCTTTAATTGGCGAACAGCCAAACCCTTGGGACCTTCTCCAGCCCCAGGATGCGATGAGCCGACATCGAGGTGCCAAACCTCCTCGTCGATGTGGACTCTTGGAGGAGATCAGCCTGTTATCCCCGGAGTAACTTTTATCCGTTGAGCTTCGACGCGCCTATTTGCGATCGTCGGATCACTAACTGCTACTTTCGTATCTGCTCGACTGGTCAGTCTTGCAGTGAAGCCGGCATATGGGTTTGCCCTATCGGTTGGGTTTCCATTCCAACCTAGCCGACCTTTGTCAACGCCTCCGTTACATTTTAGGAGGCAACCGCCCCAGTTAAACTACCCACCAGACACTGTCCCGCGCACCAGTCGCTATGTCCCGAACCCACGAACCACTCACCTGAAATGAATTCAGGCTCGGGTTCGGGGCGAGGCGCAACGAGTGGTGAACGGTGAGCATTCACGATCAACGAGGGTGGTATTTCATATTGCGACTCCACCCCGACCAGAGTCGGGGTTTCAAAGTCTCCCACCTATGCTAAGCACATCAACCGTAAAGGCAATGCCAAGTTATAGTAAAGCTTCACGGGGTCTTTTCGTCTAACGATGGGTAACGAGCATCTTTACTCGTCTTGTAATTTCGCCGAGTCCCTCGTTGAGAGAGTCATCAAGTCGTTATGCCATTCGTGCAGGTCGGAACTTGCCCGACAAGGAATTTCGCTACCTTAGGACGGTTATAGTTACCGCCGGCGTTCATCAGCGCTTCAGATCAAGGCTTGCACCTCTCCCCTTAACGTTCTGACACTGGCCAGGCATCAGCCCCTATACATCAGCTTGCGCTTTCGCAGGGACCTAGGTTTTTGGTAAACAGTCGCTTGATGTCATTTATTGCAGCCTACTCTTGCGAGCAGGCAGGCCATATACCGAAGGTACGGCCATTGTTTTGCCGAGTTCCTAAACGAGGGTTCTCTCGTACGCCTTAGCAGATTTGCTGCCCACCCACCTGTGTCGGTTTACGGTACGGGGACGCTGTGACGTGACCCTAACACTTTTCTTGGCTGATCAGTCGCCGGCATGGGCTGGCCCTTGCGGGTTGGCCTGCGTCTTGCGACACGCACATAACCGAATTACGTGCAGACTCGTGACTAGCGTCATGTTAAGGATAATCACATCGTCGTGCTGGAATATTAACCAGCTGTCCATCACCTACGCCTTTCGGCCTCGGCTTAGGACCGACTCACCCTGGGTCGATTTGCGTTGCCCAGGAAACCTTGGGTTTACGGCGCGCGGGGTTCTCACCCGCGGTTGTGCTACTTATACCTACATTCTCACTTCCGTGCACTCCACAGTTGCTCGCGCGATCTGCTTCGACGCGCACGGAACGCTCCGCTACCACTCATCCCGCCTCACGGCGGGACGAATCCTCAGCTTCGGTACGATGCTTAAGCCCCGATACATTTTCGGCGCCCCGAGGCTTGACCAGTGAGCTATTACGCTTTCTTTAAAGGATGGCTGCTTCTAAGCCAACCTCCTGGTTGTTTACGCCTTGAGACTACCTTTGACACTGAGCATCGATTTAGGGACCTTAGCTGGAGGTCTGGGTTCTTCCCCTCATGTCCGAATGGAGCTTAGCCCCCACGGACTGACTGCCGGACTTTTAGTGACGCGGCATTCGGAGTTTGGTTGGAGTGACTAGGCTTGCGCCACGCCACCCCATTCAGTGCTCTACCACCGCGTCGGAACATCCGACGCTAGTCCAAAAACTATTTCGCGGAGAACCAGCTATCGCCGAGTTCGATTGGAATTTCTCCTCTACCCACAACTCATCCCAGAGCGTTGCACGACTCACGGGTTCGGACCTCCACGTCGTTTTACCGACGCTTCATCCTGGTCATGGGTAGCTCACCCGGCTTCGGGTCTGTTCCGGACCACTGGTTCATCATGAGTATCGCGACCAAGTAAACTTGGCCAGGATACTCATTCAGAACGTCGCCCCTGCGGGCTCGCTTTCACTGCGACTCCGGCCTAGACGGCCTTAGTCAAAGTGGGACGGAACAACTCGTAGGTTCATTCTTCAATAGGCACGCTGCAATCCCGTCACAATCTCGACGAAGTTCCTCGATCTGCCGAGTCTAAAGGCGAAGCCGCCTCGCGGCTCGCTACTCGGTAATTCAAGGTTCCTCACAAAGATTGTGACGGGACCGCAACTGTTTGTAAGCATATGGTTTCAGATACTATTTCATTCCCCTCACCGGGGTGCTTTTCACCTTTCCCTCACGGTACTGGTTCACTATCGATCATCAACGATATTTAGTCTTGGGAGTCTAGTCCTCCCGGGTTCCCACAGGATTTCACGGGTCCCATGGTACTTGAGGCTAATAACCAGTAAAGCTTTTGAGGGTCCATTTCGCCTACCGGACGATCGCCGTCTGTGGTGGGCCGTTCCAGGCCGCTTCAGCTATGGACTGGTCTGACCACACCCCCCGACCCCCTCTCCTTATAAGGAGAGGGGGACTAAGGGGGAGAGGTCGAACATGCGCTCTACTCCTAAAGTCCCACGTAAAGTTCGGCAAAGCCGAACCACGTGGCCACGTGACCGCGTTAGCGGTTTTACGTGGACAAGCTTTAGACGTTACTATCTCGCAACCCCTTCGAAGCATGCGGGCTTGTGACCCTATCTCCCTTGCGGAAGAAGCTTAAAAGGTTTGGACTGTTCCCGTTTCGCTCGCCACTACTCAGGGAATAGGCCTCCGCTAAAGCTCCGGCCGGTAAGCGCGCCTGTTGCCAGGCGGCCTGTTGACCGTAGTTTTAACGAGGGCAATTTTTTTCTGTTCCTCGAGCTACTAAGATGTTTCAGTTCGCTCGGTGCACTCCACGCGCCCTATAGATTCAGGCACGGGTGCGACGGTATTTCTGCCGCCGCGGGTTTCCCCATTCGGACATCCCCGGATCACAGGTTGGTTGCCACCTCCCCGAGGCTTATCGCAGGCTCCGACGTCCTTCGTCGCTCGTTGATGTCAAGGCATCCACCATACGCCCTTAGTGTTCTGACAATGATGTCGAGAACATTTGCCCCGAGCACATCGGGACAAACTGCCACGCTCAACCGGCACAAACCGGCGGAGGCGGCAAAGACGAGATTCTAAAACCAGAACCACCAACTAAGTTGATGATTCGAGCTTGAATCTAATTTATTAGATGCTTCTTTACCTACTTTATTAAATTGTTAAAGACCTTGAGCTCGAAGAGAAACCGCTTCGGTTTCTCTTTCGACACATCTCTTCCTGCCTGCGGTGTCGACCCTCGTGGCTCCAGCGAAAGTAAATTTCGCTTCGCCACTTCGGGCCCGACCCGAGTCTTGTCTGCGGCGCTCGCTAGCGCTCGCGCCGAGTTGCTTGGGAATAAATGTTCGGGATCAACAGCACTGGGAAAGTCACGACCGGGTCGTGACTAAATCAGTAGTGTTGAGAGAAAGAGCGGAAGAAGAGGGCGGGGACAGAACGGACTGTCGTCTCGGGAGTCGGGCCACGAAGGGCGCCGATCACTGGACTGTCGTCTCACTGGTCTCGTCAACGAACCAGGTCTGTCCCCGCTGGGTTGGGATACTCCGGAAGCGGAGCGAGCTTCTGACATCCCAGGTGCCGCAGCAGGCCCTTGATACTAGACCTTTCCGAAGGCTTGTCCCTTGGCCTTAACTGCGGCACCCAAATAGAGCGGTTGCACAGCTGGCCAGCAGAGGACCACGAACGCTGACCATTGGGCTCCCCTGGTTGGTTCTTCGAGGAGGGATGAGCTTATCACTGCGCAACCGTGTTAGAGACATACTTCTGTGTACCCGGTGTCGGGATACCGCCCCTCGATGTGGTGACCGGGCGTCGGTCATGCAGCACTACGCCGCAAGACCATATAGGGAAGGATAGGTAGAGCCCGACACTTTTTAAACAGCACCGGAACGTGACCTCGTACCATGTGAGAGTCCCAACCAGGACATGGATATTGAAGTCACGCCCGGTGCCTAGAGGTGGCGGACGATGTCAGTCCAGTAACAGGAAGACCCCCCCTGGTCCCGACTATTACTTTTCTAGACAGCGCCCGCCGTAAGCTCCAGGGCATTCGTGGCCTGACGCCAGGGAACAGCGCGCAAGGGCGCCGGGCCGAGTCCTGGATTACCAGGCAAGTCAGTGTCAGCGCGAATGCCCCAGAATATATTGGACGTGGACGAAAGCCCACCACCGGACCCAGTCCAAGTACTTGAACAGGGGATGAGCGATGTAGCCGCGCCACGTCCATCGTCGTTTGATGTAAAGATCAGAGTGAAGGCACGATGACGTTCATACACTCACTTCAACCTTTAGTGTTATAGATCCCGTAACCCTTGTCGTTCCTCCTCGGGTGCGGGATAAAACCCGTGTAGTTTATTAATTAAGGTGTTTTAAAACCGCCTGGTCGGCGGCTAAATAGACAGCAACACGCTATGGCTAGTCTAGCCGACGATTGTCTCCTGTAGCTGTACGGTATTCATACGTAGCTGAGTAATAAATTAGGCATCAGAAACAATATAACATTATTATCTCATCGTCAAGCCATACCAGGCCAGAATAAGTAACAAAGCGCAAGTTTTGTGGATAAGTTGACAAAAACTGGGGAAAGTGCTAGTTTTCTGTTCTACCTAAACAGCTAGGAGTGGTCTTTACATCTAAACCGAACCAGTAGATCCAAACCCCCACGGAGGTCTCCAATGCGCCTAGTTACAGGAATACTAGCCGTTCTGTTACTGCTGGCTGCGTCTCAGCCAGCCACTGCCGAACTCAAGTCCGGCGCCTACCCCTCCATCGTCGATGGTGGTCAACTCCACCTCGGCAAAGCGGTGCAGTCCCGGCCGGATAAATCATACCGAGGTGACGACGAGGCCAACAACATGCAGTCGTATCTCACCACTGGCCTGACGGACCAGTGGCAACTGAGCTGCTCCATCCAGCAGGAGTTGCGTGGCGGTAGTGGTGGCATGGACGAATGGGGTAACGGCTTGTTCGTCTACAATTACTTTTTCACCGGTGGCGAATTCACCCTGGCCTCAGGTCCATGGGGCGACGGTCAGACCGGCAGCGTTGATTCAATGAACGTCACCCTCTATCGCCAGTATCGTAACGCCCTGCTCGAGTACGTTTGGTCATCCCATCAGGTACACGGTCATTTCGCCGATGGGTACTCGTTCACCCTGACGGATGATCTGGCGCCGGGTTTCGACTCGGCTGAAATCTGGACTGATGATCAGTATCCACCCTGCTTGCCCCGGGATTGCAACCCGAGTTCGCGCCGTGACTACGGCATCTACTCCCAGCTGGACAACCCGGTGCTGGTTATCACCAGCCCTACACCCACTCGGCCGACCACCTGGGGTCAGCTCAAAGCGGTTTACCGCTAACCCCGCCCTTTGTCTAAAAAGCCCCACCATCTCTCGACTTCGCTCGAGATAAACTGGTGGGGTTTTTCTTATAAAAAAACCCGCCACAGTTTCGTGACGGGAGAGAACAACTACTTGCCCCAACCGGTAGATACCCCGGTAATGGCAATGGCGCCGATCGCCGGTATGGCCACCTTAACCCAGCCGGCCGTACCGCGGTGATCGAGACGGTTCAGTTCGGCGTTGATTCGGCTGACCTGCTCGTTCGTGGTCAGCGGCAGTTGCGTCAATGTTGTTTCGTGGACCGCTACGACAGTGGCCAACGCATCGACCCTCGGGGGCAAGAGTTCCAGTGTGCCCAGACGATCAGTGTGCGCTTGTTGTACCTCCACTACGTTGCTAACGGTGGCGATCAAATCGGGCTGGGCCGCGGCTGTTTCCTGAGCGATCGCCTGAGCCTGGCGAGCGACACTGCCGACAACCGCGATCTGTTTAATAGTCGTGTCGCGGTAGGACTGAACCAGCTGCTGACCAGTGACACGGTTGGCATCGACAGTCACGCGCAGGTCACGAACCTGATCGGTCAGAGTCTGGATCTGCACTTCGGAGGCTTTGTTCTGTTTCGAGAAGTTGACCTCTCGCCAGACCAGGCCACCAATAGCCAGAATCGCAATGACCACGCCAACGATGGCGATGCTCTGATTGCGCCCTAGCTTCTCGTTCAGTTCGTACTGATCGATTTCACCCACGGTTAATCCTCCTCTGAAACGTCCGGTGCGCGGCTCGGATCTGCGGGCATGCGAAGACGGGGTCCGAGCGGGTGAGTTTCATGCCCGGCTTTACAGAACTGGAAAGCCGAGTGACTGCCGAACACAATCCGTTTAATAGCCAGCCCGTTTAGCTGGCCCAGCAGCAGGGCGAAGTCGTGGAACTCGGCTTCGGTGCGGATGAAGATGACATGGCGGTGGCGTTCGCCGGTTAGCCAGATAACCGGCTGGAAACCTTCCGGTTCGGAATCGGCGTAGAGCGTTAAATCGCGATTTAACGCATCCCAGGCAACGATTAGGTTGATGCTCACCAGCGAGTGGGTCGGTTTAGGATCAGCTCGCGGTTGCGACTTACGGGCCATTATATACCTCGCTTGTTAAAGGCCAGACAACCAAACTTCAGGCGCGATCACCTTAGCATATTTTAATCGGTTGTCAACGGCAGCTTTAGAGGCCGTTCTGTTCGCAAATCTGTTTATAAGTGTAGGCGCTGGGCCGGATAGTCCGCTTGAGGGTGTGATAATCGACTTCAATTAAACCGAACCGCGGTGAAAATCCCTCGCGCCATTCGAAATTATCCAATAATGACCAGTGTAAATAACCGCGGATGTCATAACCGCGCTGACGGGCAATGGCCAATACTTTCACATGATCACGAATATAAGCCGCGCGTAAATGGTCAGCCGCGTCGGCGATACCGTTTTCGGTAATAATAATTGGCCGCTGATATTGCTGCAGCCATTCGATTAAGCGCAACATTCCGGCCGGATGAATTTCCCAACCCAGATCGCTAGTTAAAACTCGTGGGTCGGGTACCGGTCGCATCAGCTTAGTGATACTAAGGGTCGGTTGAAAATGAACCGGATGATGAAAATAATAATTCAAGCCGATGAAGTCTTGGGTTTGATAAGTTTGATCAAGCCACCAGCGATTGTGCCAGTACCGGGCTTGTCCAGCCAAACCACGATCAAGCAGATTTCTTTGTTGGGCAGGAACGAAGTCGCTCAGATTATTGGCCACGCCGATCCGGGCATCCGGATAGTGACGGTGAATAATTTGGTAGGCTAACTTATGAGCCGTGACCATGCGGCGAATCGCGACCCAGGCCTGAACCCAGCTATGTTTCTGCGGCGGCCAGATCCCGGTTAAATAACCGAGGCTGGTAATAACCGTCGGTTCATTAATGGTAACCCAATATTTAATTAGTGGCCCGAGCGTCTTAACGATGGTCATGACATACCGCCCAAAATCATCAACCATCCGCTGATTAGACCAGGCCCCATATCGAGCCACCCAGATTGGCAGAGTGAAATGGTGCAGGGTCACGATCGGCTCAATGCCTGAATGATGTAATTCTTCCAGCACCTGACGATAGTGCTCGATGGCTTCAAGATCATAAACCCCCGGTCGTGGCTCGATCCGGCTCCACTCGAGGGAAAAACGATGGGCGTTATGACCGAGTTTTTTGGCCAGCGCGAAATCCTCATGGAAACGTTCGTAATGGCCACAAGCTTGACCGGAGCGGTCGTGGTTTTTAACCAGGCCGAGTTTTTCCCACTCGGTCCAGTCGTTGTGATTATGGCCTTCAACTTGGTGCGCGCTGGTGGCTGCACCCCACAGGAAGTTTGGCGGGAAAGGATTCATGCGCCTATATCGTATCGGCTTTTGGCTCCGGTCACAAGCTCAGCTCCGGTAAATAATATAATTACCCACAGCCACTTCCGGTCGCTGCCAGCGGAGCTTTATTTAATAACCTGGTAAGTGCCGTGTTGATAAACCCAGGTCGCGCCGGGGCCGGAAGTGAAGATAACACTGGCCAAACCAGTTTCATAATCAATCTGACAATTTTCACTCAAGTGAATTTTCTGAGCGGTGACTTCATTTAGATGAGCGTTGTTGGAAACATAAACCAAGCCGTAGGGCGCATAAATAACCCCAGCCGATAAATTATTAGATACATCAACCGATCTAATCGTTAAGGCTGGGTCGGCGTTCATAGAAATGATCATGATATAGTTTTTATTAGGGCAATCGGTATCGGTAATACAGATTTGTCCCGCTTTTGGACCAGCGCTGCAGACTTTCGGAGTGCCGGAGCAGTTAGAATAATTACCACGCAAATCCGAATTGTTATTTAAAGTGACGATCCCGCTGGTGGCCGGCGCCGACGGATTATCGACAATAATAGTACCGCTATTTAACCCATATCCAGCCGTTAGTTCAACTCGCGCCCCATTACTAACGGTTAGATTACCGTTAATCCAGACCGTGCCGTCCAGATAAACCTGGCCATTAAACGCGTCGATTAAGACATTGCCATTGTATTTGGCCGGACCAATGGTGGAGCCGCTAGGAATGTTGCAGGTCGGGGTACAATTGATAATATTTCCTGAAGCGGCGGCCTGAGCTTCCATTTGGGCGATTTGCGCGCTGGATAATGGAAAGTTCTGCGGCGGTTGGTCGGCTGAATTCGGATGGCAAAAACTAGTCGGCGTCATCGAGCAAATCTCCGTGGCGTTATTTGCCTTGACTGTACCAACCAGGCTTTGATAAAAAGCTTCCTTGCCAATCACAGTGCCGTCAATAACGTGACTGTAGGCGTTACCGCCAATGTAGGGTACACTTAGGGTCGGATATTCGCCGCCGACATTGATCTTAAAAGCGATATCAGCATTTAAGGCTGTTAAGCTCCCCAGACCGGCACCGACTTTTGCCGTGCCGGAGGCGTAGGCGGTATCATCGACGCTGCGAACCACAGTCCAGTACTTACTGCTGTTGGAGCCGCTGACCTGAAGAACTAACCAGTAAGTCGTATTGGGCAATAAAATCGTACCAGGATTAAAAATCTGATTGGTCCAGCCATTTTCCCAGCCGGCCGGACTGTCAGCCGGGACGCCAGCAATTAAACCCTGACCAGAACCCGAAATATTGGCACCCGGGGTACCGGCCACATCACTGTAAATAAACAGAGTCACCGTCGAGGCGGGGGAATTGTGCTTAGCCAGTTTTAAATCCAGGCTGTATATTTTTTCATTCCCACCGGACTGAAAACTTTGCGCCAGGTAAAGGGTGCTAGTGGCATCACCAATATTTTTAGTTAACAGCGGATCGACGCTGAAATCACTGACTTGATCGGTGGTCGGTTTACTAACCGCCAAGACGGCATCTCCCGCCAGCGATGAATTATTTCCACCCGTGATTGAGCCGTTAGTATAAGCATTGCCGTTAATGGTGGCATTGTTGTCCAGAACAATTCCGCCTTCGCCGGCCTGAACTCCATATTGAAAAGAGGCATTGGTATTATTGGTGGTCAGCAACACCTGCAGGTGCTTAGTGACAGGCCCCATCGAAGTTGTCGCGGTGCCATAGGCGTCAACTGTGCGGGTGTTACTAAACCCGCTGACTTGAGTGGAAAAAGTGCCGTTCGTCAGCGCCACATCACTTTCGCCGGTGAAATTAGGATTATTCGGGCAATTGGTTAGATCAGCCGGATTATTTAGACACCAGATCGCTTTTTCTAATCCGCTTTCCGCCAGCACTAGTGCCGCGCTTTCGCCAACCCGCCGGCTGGTGACTTGGGAATACTGGTTGCTGCGTTCAAATAAAAATGTGGCCAAGGATAAAACCACCCCCAAAAAGACGATGGTTAGAGCCATAGTGGCCCCGGGTCGCGAAAATAAAAACTTATGTCGGCGCATTGCGAAGAGTGATATAACTAACTACTGCCTGGGAAAAAGTCCGGCCGCGCACAGTTTTCGCGGCGGTAGCGGTCACGGTAATGGTTCGACTAAGGGTCGGATCGTCGCTGGTGTAACGGAAATAAATATCTTTAATACCAGAGGTAACAACTTTTTCACCAGCTGGTCGGATGCTACTCAGTTCAGGCTGGGAAAGATTGGTATAGGGGATGATAATTTGCTTGATATTTAGATTAGTCGGCTCGGAGCTGTCCAGGTGCAAAATTATCGTGTCATTGTTGACCAATGATAGCGTCTGGTCGGACATTAGTGTTGGAATATTGAAAACCACATTAGTTTCATTAGTAGTATAGACCACGCTCTGGTAAGAAGCCGATGGTAAAATGGTTTTACCCTGACGGAGAATGGCATCAAGATTGCCTAATAGCCGATCGGCGTTTTCACCAACATCGATGCGCAACTGTTCGTCACTGTAAAACTGCCCAGTCGAGATAAATATTTGTAACACAATCAAACCAACAATCCCCAATATACCGATGGTGATTAGTAATTCCGTTAATGTTAGCGCGTGACGTTTCATTGGCCGATCGTACTCCGTCCGATTAAGCTTTCTAAAATATATTTTTTTGTCTGTCCGTGTTCAGCCCAACTGACTGTAACGGTGACTTTCTTTAAAAATTTACTACCGACCTGCGGGTAGGTGGCGATAGTTAGGCCGCCATTATCATCAAAAGTGTTAGGCGTACCATCAGCCAGATTATTCAACCCCAGACGAATCCATGAAGCGGGCAAATCGGGACCAGCATCCCAGGTCCAGAAACCGGTGGTAGCCCCAACCACGGTTTTAACATTATCGATGTAGGCGTGGACGCCACCCCAACCCAAGACTGCAGCTGCCCCACTGGTAAAGGTGGTGTCACCAATTGGATTGGTATATTGCTGGACGCCATTCAGATAAACTTTAATGGTGGGCGCGGCGCTGGCTAATTCAACCCTCAACGAATACCAAGTATTTACCGCACAGGTGACCGATTTATAATCCAGCACAGTGACCACCCCGTCGACCAGTCGCTCGACCACTAAGTTATGGCCGGCCCCATCAAGATTTGCGCCGGTGATGCCCACCCGCACACGATATTCATTTCTCGTATCGCTGGCCCGAAAGATTAATCCGATTCCCCAGCCGTTGGGACTATCGTTAAGTACTTTGAATTTAGTCCGGATCGAGCCGTCACCATAGGCGCCAGCGGGATAAAGCATCCGACCGGAGGCGGCATTGGTAATAGCTGAATTGCCAGCTAGCTCGAGCACATTAGCGCCGACATGACCACCATCATTTTCCGAATCGCCACCGGATAAATTATTACTGTCCTGAGTGATTGACCAATTGCCGGCGTTATAAAGCACGCCCCGAAAGGCACCACTGCCATCGATCAGGGTATTTACATTTAACCGGCGCAGCGCATTGAGTTCCTCGTTAGCAATCGCCGCGGCCTGAGCCCGCAAAGCGACATGGCGATTAGCCGATCGGGTCAGGGCAAAGCCGGCATAAATGGCCACCATCACCATAATTATGGCTAGACTAATAATACTCTCCAATAGGGTAAATCCCGATCGGGGCGCATTAAACTGGGTTAGTTTAGTTTGTTTAACTTGTTTGAACATGTTCCTGCCGATAGTTTACCGAATATTACCCCAACTGTCGAAGCTAAGAGTTGACCGCCGGCTAAAGTCGGGGTATATATTGACTCGCGCGCCGAGGTGGTGAAATGGCAGACACACCAGCTTTAGGAGCTGGCGCCCGCAAGGGCATGGAGGTTCGACTCCTCTCCTCGGCACCA
>Ga0315283_10000010_pt1 | contig 98382 bp, 110 predicted proteins | sample YL17G09_0_MG_FD_204541 | JGI IMG/M metagenome (GOLD analysis project Ga0315283, IMG submission 204541) | Sediment microbial communities from Yellowstone Lake, YNP, Wyoming, USA - YL17G09_0 | ecosystem: Environmental > Aquatic > Freshwater > Lake > Sediment | place: USA: Wyoming | collected...
CTCTGCACTATCCGTTGTGCTACGGGGGCGGAGACGAATCGGACAGGTCTAGTGTGCCTGAAAAATTACCGGTTGACAACCGTTAGTTTTTTTGGGACACTCGCCATGTTTCACGGTGGCTATGGGTCGAGGCGGGAAAAGCGACTGAATTGCTTCAGTCGCGGCCGCCGAGACGGGTCGAGTCTTCTGCCGACAGGCAGGATGAGGCCCAGGAGTAGCGGTAACATCCCGACAGCGAAACGCGTCGGGACGGGCACCAGCCTAATGTTTCTTCAATACGTGCGTATAGCGGTGGCTATGGTGTAGCGGTAACACAGAGGCCTGTGGAGCCTTTATCTCGGGTTCGAGTCCCGATAGCCACCCCAGTGGTAGTCACCGCTATACGCATGCAGGCCTGCCTGTCCCGTACGATGAGCGAAGCGAATCGATGCGGGATGGAGCCCAGCACCACTTCGGATGCTGGGTAAACCTTTATCTAGGGTTCTCCTGAGCTTGTCGAAGGACCGATGGCCACCCCCATTATTTTTAACTGATCATTATGCCCACCAAAAAAATAATCCAATACAGCCTGCTCCATTCCCTGGCAGTGTTGATATATATCACCCTGGTCGCCTGGATCATGACCAACGCCCAGAATGTTTTTGGAAACATGAATGGCCTTCTCGGCCCGGTGGCGATTCTGTCACTGTTTACCGTCTCCGCCGCCATTGTCGGCACCCTGGTTTTCGGTCGACCGGTATACCTATTTTTCAATGGACAGAAACCCGATAGCATAAAATTAGTCTTAGCGACGATTGTTTGCCTGTTCGCGGAAACGATTATTATCCTGCTGGTCTTAGCTCTGACCAACACGATTAGCTAAGCGGGCCAAATCCCAATTGATTTTCCGCCCTGTTTTTGGTACACTGAAGACAATAATTTTTAATATTCACGACTGTGGCTAAAGCCGCTACGATCACCGCCCCGGCACCGCTACCGCTGTCTCACCCGCGGCACCCGCGGCATTATAAACCATATCATTCCACCGGCGAGGTGCTGTTTTTACTAACCATCGCCTTAATCGGCATAATCTTGCCGTTTCTGCCACTGAATTTTTACATCCTTTTAATTTTAGCGGTGGTGGTTTATACCCTCTTACCGGTGGTGATTATCCGCGACTATTGGCCGAAACTGTCGCTCCATCAGCTCGGCTGGCGCCGCCCGGAACGCCCGCGTCATCTCCGGACTTATACCCTAATGGTTTTATTGCTGGCTTTCCTGCCGCTGGTGATTTGGTTGTCCGTGGCTCAGCCGGTAAATTATGTCTCCGTCCTGCCAACGGCTTCCTGGCTTGACTGGCTGACGGCCGAGGCACTGGTGGCGGTTATTCTGCTGGCCACCGCGGGTTTTTTCAGCGGCATCGTTCTTTTTCGTTTAACCCATCACCTCGGACCAGCGATGGCTATTATTGTGGTCGGGGTGATCATGGGCGCGGGACAATATTTTATGCCCGGCAGTCTGCGCTTACTGACTTTGCCAGTGGCCATCGTTCTAAACTGGATGGCCTGGGAGACGCATTCTTTTGCGCCGGCGGCGGTCACCCAGATTTTATTAGCCCTGACTTACGATTTTTACGTTCGCCTGACTGTTTAGGATATGCCGTATCTGCAAAAAATTGATCGGGCAAGAAATATAAAACAATCGGCTCCGCCACAGCCCATCAGTCGCTTGGCGGCGGAAGCATTAGCGGCTTTTACGAAAGAAAGTCAGACGGTTGATGACGTCGGCATAGCCAAAATCGAGGTTCATGAGGCAATCAGCAACGTCGCCTGGGCTTACGAAAAACTGCGTCAGGCAATTGATTACCAGGACGAACATCTGCTCCGCAAAAACGCCATCGAACGAATTTTACGGCGGCGGTTAGTCGCCGGCGCGACAGCCGAGGGCATTGCCGAGCCGCTGGTACTCGAATTGATCCGCGGCCGCTACCTGCTTAATAATTCCGTCCCTACCACAAAAATCGACGAGGCTGAATTAGTCATTAATAATTTTGTTTACCTGTGGACCCATATCCCGACTCAGGCTAGTCATAGTGAACACGAGAAATTATTTCAGTGGTACCTGGGACTATTATCAGTTCAACTAAATGAGCTATTCGCACCCCCCAGCCGAGATGAAGCGTTAGTTAAGCTAATGTTCGCCACGACCCAGCCGGACATTACTTTCGCCGCCGGGACTTTAAGTGACGAAGAAAAAAGCACCCAGATTTATATCGCCATTCACCGAACCCTGCTGAAATCCGATCCGTCAATCATCCGCTATCATTTGTTTATCCGCCGTTTCCCCGAGTGGCTGGACCCAGATGAGGCCGCCGTCACTCGTCTGGGCCAGGCTTTTCCGGATGTTCGCCGACAAATCGAAGCCGAACTGATCCATCCGGCCGGTGAATTACTGCAGCGCTTAATGAAAAAATACGCCATCATTTTCGAGGTTTTCGACGATATCGCCAGAAAATACGGCAGCGCCGCTCGCGAGGAAATGATTCATCCCGACCAGCTCGAGGAAGACGTCCGTCAGGCTTACGTCGGTCGGCGTAAAACCATCACCGGTAAAATCACCCGTAGCGTCATCCGTTCAATCGTCTACGTCTTCCTGACAAAAATGGTATTAACTCTATTAATCGAGCTGCCGGTTGACCGTTTATTCGCCGCTGGCGCGAAACTCGACTATACGCCATTTCTTATTAACACCATCTTTCCGCCCTTCCTGTTGTTTATGATCGGCGTGACGATTCGGCCACCCGGTAAGAGAAATGAAGACGGCGTCATCGCCAAGGTTAAAGACCTGGTCTATCAGGCCGATCGGCGTCACGCCATCGTTAAACCGCGAAAACCAATTCGCCGCAGTACCTTGTTCGCGGTCTTGTACCGGATTATTTACAGCCTGACTTTCATTATGGTGTTTGGCGCAATAATTTACGGTTTGACCTACTTTAAATTTACGCCAATCAGCACGGTCATCTTCCTGTTGTTCCTAACTATCGTCAGCTTTTTCGGCATCCGGGTCCGAACCCTGGCTAAGGAACTGGTCGTCGTCGACCAGCGTGAAAACATTTTTACCGTCTTATTTGATTTCTTCTCCGTCCCGATTCTCCAGGTCGGCCGCTGGATCTCCCTGCGCGTTCCGAAGATTAATATCATGATCTTCTTCCTCGACGTCATTATTGAAGCGCCGTTCAAGGCCTTTCTTGAAGCGACCGAGGGTTTCTTCGGGTTCCTCAGAGAGAAACGAGAAGAGATTTATTAGGGCGAGTCCGCCAGTCCCCCCCCCTCATTAGAGGAGGGGTGAAGGGGTGGTCTGAAAATCAGCCTCACCGCTTGACTTGATTCAAAATCATTCCTATCCTGGTTGGTGGATAAATCTTTTTCTGCTATACTATTCCCCATGACCGAATTCCTAACCTTCAACCTGAACGCAGTTTATCAGGAAATTATTAACCGAATGGAAGAAAGCGGCGCCTTTGATCAAGAGGCTTACAATGACCTAGTTGAGGAAGTTATTGAGGAGAAACGCGAAGCTGGGGAGTTAGAGGACGACGCTGACACCCAGGAATTTATCGAGGGTCTGCGCCATCGCTGGCCGGAGGCAAAGGAATCGCTGGAAACCGGACATGACAAGAAAATATTAGAAGAGGAATAATTTTTACCCACTTGGCTGGCCGACTGGAACCTCGGCCGGGACGACTTGCCAGCCATTTAACTCTTATGTATACTACACCTTGTAGTAGTTAATCACTTACCGTCAACTCTATGGAACCGAAACCGAATCACATCACTCACACCACCTCGCCGGCCAGTCCCGGTTTATTCCAGGGTGCCTCTCCGAAGCTAACCTTCTTTTTTGGCTTAGCTATTGGCATCGCGGCCATGGCCATCATCGCCTTAATCATAATTTTACCTCGCACCGGCTCGACCAAAACGGCGAAAATCACTACTCCGACCACCGCTAACACCAACACCGCCGAGCCGACATACGGTGATGTTAAAGCGGTTTCCAGCGACGACTATATCCGCGGCGAAAAAAACGCCAAGTTGACACTGATTACCTATACCGATTTTGAGTGCCCATACTGCAAGACCTTCCATCCATCAATGAAACAGGTGATGGAAGATTATAAGGGTCAAGTCCGCTGGGTCTATCGTAATTTCCCGCTGTCGTTCCACGCCAACGCGCAAAAGGAGGGGGAAGCGAGTCTGTGCGTCGGAGATCTCGGTGGGGCAGATAAATTTTGGTCGTTCGCCGATAAGATTTTCGAACGGACATCTTCTAACGGCACCGGTTTCGCCCTCGACCAATTGCCGGCCCTGGCTAAAGAGGTGGGCGTTAGCGAGACTAAATTCAAGGATTGTTTGGATAGCGGCAAAATGGCTAGCGTCGTCAGTGCCGAAACAGCCGACGGCTCAAGCGGCGGCGCATCTGGTACGCCGACGACCTTCTTAGTTAATAAAGATGGTAAAACCCTTACGGCCATCCCCGGTGCTTTGCCCCTGGATCAGATTAAGACCGCCATCGACGCCGCCTTAGCAAAATTATAATTTCTAATGATCACGATCCCGGGGCTGCTCGGGGTCGTGTTTTAGTAGAATTTTTGTCACTCGCATTTGACAGTTGGCTAAAAATCTGCTAGAATACAAGTCAGGAGTTAAAACAAACACCATCTATAACCCATTCCAATGCCTACCGGTACGAAATTCATCGATGACGTCTTCACCATCGCGGTGAAGAAGAAGGCCTCGGACATTCACATTGCGGCTGGTCTGCCGCCAATTTTGCGTATCGATGGCCAGTTGCATAAATTACCGGAATATCAATCGATGACCAGTGAACAGACGGCCCAGATTTGTTATAGTCTCCTGACGCAAATTCAAAAGGAAGTTTTTGATACGGAACGAGAATTAGACCTGGGTTATGAGATTAAGGGATTGTCGCGCTTCCGGGTGAATCTGCACTGGGAGAAAGACTGTGCCGGATTAGTGGCTCGGGTTATTTCGACTGATATTCCGACCATGGAGGAGCTAGGCATGCCGCCGATTACTTACGACCTGAACCGGCTGAAACAGGGCCTGGTGCTGGTCACCGGTCCGACCGGCATGGGCAAGTCCACCACCTTAGCGGCCATGATTAACATGATCAATCAGGAACGCAGTACTCATATTGTCACCCTGGAAGATCCGATTGAATTCGTTTACGCCCCGAAGAAATCAATTATTAAACAGCGCCAACTCGGCACTGATATAATGTCCTTCGCCCAAGGATTGAAACATGTCCTGCGGCAGGATCCGAACGTGATTATGGTCGGTGAAATGCGCGACTTAGAAACGATCGCTTCCACCATCACCTTGGCCGAAACTGGCCACTTAGTGCTGGCCACCCTGCACACCCTGAACGCCGCCCAGACCATTGACCGGATTATCGACGTCTTCCCACCCTATCAGCAATCGCAGGTCCGCTTGCAGATTTCCTTGTTCTTAAAGGGCATTATTTCTCAGCAATTGCTGCCGGCGGCCAATGGTGGTCGCGTCGCCGCCCGGGAAGTACTGATTAACAGTCCGGCCGTTGCCAACCTGATCCGGGAAAATAAAATCGCCCAGATTAAAACCGCTATCCAAACCAGCGCTGAGGATGGCATGTTCACGATGGACCAGAATATTAAGAAACTTTTTCTTGATGGAATTATCGCTGAGGATGTGGCCATGTCGTACATGGTTAACCCCAGTGAGCTAAAATAATTTTAATGAACCGATCGTCCTCGCGCAAACGGGGATGATGGGAAAAACAAAAAAAACATCCATCGGCCCCCCAATACCAGAGGGGGTCGGTGCTTATAAAAAAAGCCGCTGTCGGAGATAGACAACGGCTCGGTTAAGGTTAAATAACGGGGATCGGATACTGACCGGAGAAGCAAGCGGTGCAGAACTGTTTAGTCTGGTTCTGTTCGAGTTCTTTTTGCAGGTTGGGGGCGTGCGGGCCGAGATAAGCGCGGAAGCGCTCTAATTCCCAATCGGTCAGCGGTCCCGCCGCCGCTTCAGATTCGTCTAGGGTCAGATAGATTAGGCTATCAACCTGTAAGTAATGAGCGATGTCCTCAACGGCGGTATGGCTGGCGATCAGCTCTTCGCGTGTTGGTGTGGCAATGCCCATGAAACAAGACCAGCGCACCGGCGGTGAACCAATCAGCAGGTGAATTGACCGAGCGCGCGCCCGCCGGATCATTTGGACAATGCGGTGCATGGTCGTGCCACGGACAATCGAATCGTCCACCAGGATGATATCCCGACTATCAATCAACCACGAGTCGGGGTTGAGTTTGTAGCGGACGCCTTCGTCCCGGATACGATGTTCGCGCTCGATGAAGGTGCGGCGCGCGCTATGTGCTCGCAGCAGGGCCGGTACTAGCGGCCGGCTGAGGTAATCAGCTACGCCGGCGGCAATTTCGTTCGCCGAATCGGGAACAGAAACCACAACGGCCGATTCCAGATCAATCCGGGGCATCCGCCGACCCAACCGCCAGCCAGTTCGACGACGGAACAAGCTGACCGGCCGGCCGAACATATGACCGTCCGGGCGGGCGAAGTAAATCAATTCGAAGATACAGGCGGCCGTGGCTGGTTGACCAGAACGATGATACAACGGTACGCCTTGATAGGCTTCGATAATACCGCCGGCCGGCACTTCTCGATATTTGGTCCGGTCAGCCAGGTGAATATCAAATGCCGCTTCCTCAGAAGCAAATCCGATACCGCCGGATGGCAGTTCGGCCATCAACAGCGGGCGGATTCCGAGCGGATCGCGGAAGGCATACAAAGCTGAGCCGAACAGCAGCACAGCCGAGTAAGCTCCACGGACTTCCTGCTGGACCGTCGCGATAGCTTCCACCATCGAGCCAGTCCGATCGTAAGCTTGGGCAATTAACCAGGCTAGCAGTTCGCCGTCGTTATCGGACAGCAAACTAACATAGTCTTGATCAAGCCGTCGTCGCCAGCCGAGATAATCCGGGATGTCACCATTGGAAGCTAGGGCGATAGTGCCATCTTTGCAAATCGCCAGGTGTGGCTGAAGGTTAATGGCTGATGGCGGACCCTGGGTGGCATAGCGGTTGTGACCGATAGCGGCCCCCGCCGGCAGATTCACAAACTCCGCCGGATAGACATCCGGCACCAAGCCCAAACCACGGTGATAACCATGGCCGTTAGGGCCGAGGGCGAAAATGCCCGAACCATCCTGGCCGCGCCCTTGTAACTGGCGCAAACCGTCGTAAACTAACTTGACCGCGTTAGTCGCGCCATCGGGCAGGGACACACCCATGATTCCGCACATACTGCTCACCTCCTCTGTTTTTGGGAATTGTCAAAGAACGGGAAATCCAGAGCGGGATTACCCTAGCATAGTTTTTCTTAATCGCAAAGGTTTTTGAGTTGAACAAATTATAACATTATGTTACTTTTATCCCGCTTTGCGCCCTTAGCTTCCGGCAAAGCCGGACCCGGCTCTGCCGGGCAGTCTGGATAGCCCGGCACCGATCACTCATTATATTCACAAAGTGCGCCCTTAGCTCAGTCTGGATAGAGCGTCTGGCTTCGGACCAGAAGGTCGTAGGTTCAAATCCTGCAGGGCGCACTTTGTGAAAAGATATTGGGTGTTCTGGTGCAGGGTCGGACCAGTCGAGACCGGCCGTCGAGCGGAGCAAATGAACTGCTTCATGTGCGTCTGGTCGAGACGGGTGACGCGATGTCACGAGCATAGCGAGGAACCGCGTCGCCCCAGGGGGTTCCCTGGGGTTGCAATCCGAGGTTTCCGGCCGCGCCAACGGCGCACTATGATTTATAGGGTCCCGATATCCGCCGTAGGCGGAATCGGGATCCCGACCCGAATCGTCAGATGAGGTGTCGGGGCTTCCGACCGCGCCACTGGACTTTCCGCGTCAACCAGATCCTGCTACACTAACCGCGTCATTATTTATTCTATCCCGAAGGGGGTGAGGACGATGGCAGAACAATTAATCGGACACGTCACTCATTACTTTGACCACATTCAGGTGGCGGTTATTAAATTGACCGACGGAGCGCTAAAAAACGGCGACCAGCTTCACATTACCGGCAAAAACGATTTCCAGCAGACGGTCAGTTCGATGCAGGTTGACCACAAAGCGGTCGAATCGGCCGCCAAGGGCAGCGAAGTAGCGATCAAGGTTGAGCAGCACGTCAAACCGAAAGATCAGATTTTCAAGATCACTGAATAAGTATTAACCAGAAGACAGCCTCAGCCAAAACGGATGTTTGGCGTATTTGGATTTATTTTATTTTGATAATTCTGCCCGATCGATAAATTTAAAATCCCCCGTTTTTGCTCAGCGCTAGGAAACAAGCTCCTAATAACAGCCCGACGATAACCACCGGCGCGATGATGGCCCATAAAATTCCCAACCCGATAAATCGCCGGCCCCGGCGGCGGAAAAAAATTATCGCCCAGACCAGGACAAATAATGCCAGCCCGTAGTAAAAAGAGGAAAGAAATGAGGCAATCCGGTACGCCAATTGACCGAGGGCGATGGTTATAGTCCAGCCGACAAAATAAAAAATTATCGTCCCGATAAATCCCAGGCAGAAATCAATGAATTTTTTTCCGGGTGTCGAATAATGATCGGTTTGGTTATAGCCGGGTGGAGGTTTGGGAACTTGGTTAGTTGATGGATTGAGGTCGGGCACAAATTTACTTTAATTCCCCCACTGCGAAAATCCATATATACAGGCTCCGAGTACCAACGCAAATAATACGAAAACGGTAATCCCCAGAATCATGAGTAGCTTGGCAAATGGCCAACTCTTTATTGGTTTATGTGAACTACCTGGCGACACTGGGGTGGGCGAAGGATTAACTGTGGGCATATTTTTGGCGCTTAGTTATCAAGTTGATAACGTTTTCTCTAACTAAATACAGAATAACACCGATGGATATTAATTGAAATATGGTTAAACCCAGCCAAACGGTGTTTTCCACCTTAATAAATTCCACCAGAAACCGGTAGATAAAATAAGCGATCATCAGTGTTTTGAACAGTTGGCCCGGTTTGACGTCCGGTCGGTCTTTGACTTTTTCCAGATAGATGAACATCGCCAACATGAACAACGATTCGTAGAGCTGAGTCGGGTGGCGGGCAATACCATCGCCAAAATCAACGCCCCAGGGCAAGTTGGTCGGCGTGCCGTAGCAGCAACCGCGAAAAAAGCAACCCAATCGTCCTATTGCCACGCCCAGCGCCACCGCTGGCGCGAACAAATTTCCTCGCTTTTCTTTTAGACCTAAAATTTTCTTGGTTATCCATACTCCAATAGTGCCACCAATCAATCCACCGACAATTGTTCGGCCGGACAGCAGCGCTGGCCAATTATCAAGATTGGCGAAAAAATATTTGTAATCTATCATCCATTTCAGAATTTTCGCGCCCAACACCCCGCCCACCAATGATCCCATCGCCAGGTATAATCCCTTTTCACTGAACCCACCCTGCTTCTTGGCTTCATAAAAATACACCGCCACTCCGGCCAGTATTCCAAGTCCGATAAAAAAACCGTACGATGGTACATCTAAGCTTCCAAGATGAAATAACACCGGCCGCACCCCCCAAGTTTCGGGATTAAGCTCGTTGACTGCCATTTGGTGGTTTGATGAAACAACTGCCGCCAGTCATGCACTCATATAGTTTCGAAGCTGGACAGTAACCCAGGGCGGAAATGCTTTTCAGGGTGGCCAGTAAAGCCACCATTATCCAGCCGGCCAGATCATTCACGAAATACAGCAGCAATAGACTAAGGGCTCCGATGGTCGCGCCGACCAAATGAGCAAACCGCATGGCATGCTCATTAACCACCACTTCCGGCGAGCGGACGATTAGGTTGATGGTGTATTTATAAATCACGATCATTGGCGCGCGTCCAACTCGCAACAGGGCTGACAGGAATAGAATTATTACCACCAGCACGATCAGCCATTTAAGTTGCAAGATTAGACCAACCCATAGCATTAAGGCTACACCATAACGGCAGAAGGCGAAGGCGGCGCTCGGAATGGAAACGGGTTTATACTTGGTCATGATTTTCGGAATAATTTAGGGAAAAACATCCCGACTTTTTGCTGGTACTCATTGTAATTTTTGAATTCATTTGCCAATGAGCGCTCTTCCTGCTTAGCCCGGTAGGTCATAAACGGAAGGAATATTAAAGCATTGGCCAGGAACGCCAAATAATTTCCGTACACCAGACTGGCGCCGGCAAACATCCAGATCAATGAAGCGTACAGCGGATGCCGGACTAGGCGGTAGACATCGGTGGTGATCAGGGTCTGGTCCTGATAAATGACTACCTGATTGGCCCAGTTTTTACCCAGTCGCAGGCGGCCGCGAATGTTAACTATCGCCCCAACGATTAATAGAGCCGAGCCAATAGCCATCACGGTTACAGTCAGGGGTGAAATGGACCAATCGATTTGGCCAATCCGAAATCGCACTAGACAGTAAAACAGAAAAAAGAAGGCCATCATTGAGCCGGTCTCGACAATGCTTTTAGTTTCTTTTTTGACGCCTGGACGGCTTTGAAATTTCATAAAATCGATCAACACTGCCAGCAACACCGCCATGGTGCAAATCATGACTATTAAATTGCCGATAAGATTGATGATCCCAATTGTAGTGTCGAGTTGGAGGTCAAGCTTAAACGACATATTGTTGCCGGTGTAACATGTTATAAGATGAGAACGGAATTTTCTTCAGGTCCGGGGTAATAATGTGAACGCATTCTTTTTTCATCGACTTCATATCGAAGTTATAGGCATCAATGAAGGAGGTGATGCTGATGCGGAAAGTATTAGCACTGACATATTCAAGTTTTTCTGATTCGGTTTTGGCAAAATAGCTTTTCGGAATGATCCGATTAAATTTTTTCAACGCTCCGAGATAATCGCAGCATTTTTCACCGGGTCCAATCGCGCTTTTGGTCAGGTCTTTCAAAAAATCTTCCGGATTGAACTTAAAGGTGTTGCGAATGGCCGGTAAATAATTTTTCAGGTCGATCTGTCTCATTAGCGGAATGAATTCTCCCTTTTCCCGATACAGATAAGTAATGGTTACCCGGTCCACATCACAAGGTAGCGGAATGAAATCGGTGGATTTAATCATGCCGCTAGTTTGTTTTCCAATTTCCGCCATCACCCCGGTCATGGTGATCCGGTTGGTTTTGTCGACATTCCCCAGCCGCCCGAAAAAAGCCACCGGCTGGAAATTAATGCCGCGGATGTACGGCGTCTTCAAACCGAACTCGACTATTTTGCCGATTTCCTGATCATTTACTCCGCGTTCAATGGTCGATACTAGGGTAATCGGAATTTTATATTTGGTTAAATTCTTAATCGCCCGTAATTTAGTATCAGTTAATTTTCGGCCGCGCATGTGCTGATAAGCTTTATCATCAAAGCCGTCAAACTGCAGATAAATTTCGAATCGGCCGGTGAATTGGCTTAGTTCCTTAACGAAATTTTCATCCGCTGCTAGGCGCAGGCCGTTAGTGTTCAACATGACATACTGGATTTTCTTTTCGCGTGCCGAACGAATGATTTTAATGATATCGGGATGGGTAGTCGGCTCACCGCCACTGATCTGCAAAATTTCCGCCTGCCCGAATTCAGAGTCCTGATAGAAGTCAAGCATCTGGTTAATCTTTTCCAATGACAATGGTTCGCCCAAGCCGCTATTGGCGTAACACATCGGGCATTTCTGATCGCATTTATTAGTCACTTCTATGAGTCCGATACATGTATGCTGCTCATGTTCCGGGCATAAACCACAATCGAAAGGGCAGCCCTTAGACCTGACGGTTTGGGTTTTGGATACCGTGCCGGGCTTGGTGTACTGCATCCGCTGCCGCCAATAAGCGGCGTTTTCTTCGAGAATTTCTTCCTGCGGCCCGTGTTTCAGGCAATATTTCTGGATGAATATCTGGTTTTTGCGTTCGATAATTTTAGCATCGACTCGCTGCAAGCATTCCGGACACAGACTGATTGTCCCCTCGATGAACTGATAGTCCCGTTGACGGCTGGGCATGGCGGGATTGTAACAACCGTTCTTAATTAAGGCAATTAATTTAGTACTCAAATCAACTTGCTGATCCAGCGGCGATTTGATAAAGTGCGTCTTATCGGGGTGTAGCTCAGCTTCCAAACATGTATACAGTTTACGTTCTACGGAGCAGGAAATTCGGTAAACGATATATCGGTTCTACTGCTAAGACAGCGACCAAACGAACCCAGGAACATAACTCTGGGACAAACACCTGGACACGGACTCACAGACCCTGGATACTGAAACATCAGGAACAACATTCTGCTTTGCAGGAAGCACGGAAGCGAGAGAAGTTTCTTAAGTCGGGTCAAGGACGTAAGTATCTTGATTCCTTGAATATTTAGAGCTCTAGCTGGTCGGGGATTAGCGCAGTTGGTAGCGCGCCTGCTTTGGGAGCAGGAGGTCACCAGTTCGAGTCTGGTATCCCCGACCAGCTAGAGCTAGAGCAGTTTCCGCCAGAGGCGGACCAGCCTCCGGCTGGGGCTAGCGCGCCTGCTTTGGGAGCAGGAGGTCACCAGTTCGAGTCTGGTATCCCCGACCACGCGGAGATACAAATAACCAGCATCTTTTGTGCGGGGTGGGACCACGAGGTCGCTGGTTCCCCCGGATCGTAGTCCGGGGCCAGTCACCCCGACCATAATTATCATTGACCTTGGGCCGGAATTTTTATCAGGGGGATTTTACTTATCATTATTTTGGTTGACATCATACTAGCCATTCGCTAGGCTACGGCCACTAGTTCCCGCACCTTGTTTTTTCCTCAGGGGAGGTTCTATGGACCTGGCTGACTGTACCTGGTTAAGTCCGACGCACGGACGACTAGCTCAGTTGGCAGTCGTCACCTACCTCAGCCGTTTTGTGTCCGACACTCAGCCGGGCGAGTATCGCCTGATGGTCGGCTCGGATTCCCGGCCGCCGGTTAATGCCCAGACCCAAATAGTGACGGCGATTGCTCTGATTAAGCGAGGCGATGGCGGAATCTTCTTTGTGCACCGCGCGCCCCCACGGACTTTTACTTCGCTCCATCAACGTATCACCGCTGAAGTCGAAGCTTCGATTCGGGTGGCCGCTTGGTTGCGAGAGAACTCCGTCATTCAACCACTGTCGCTGACGCTCGAAGTGCACCTAGACATCGGTGAAATCGGCCCGACCCGCGAGCTGATTCGCAGCCTGGCTAATCAGGTTAACGGCCATGGATATGAGGCCGCCTGGAAACCAAACTCGCCAGCGGCTTCCTGCGTCGCTCATCGGTACACATAACCATCTCCGTTCTTCACCACCGACTCTCACGAGTCGGTTTTTAAAAAACCAGCCCGGATGAGGGGCTGGGTGAAAGTGCTTACTTGCTGGTCTTGGCCAGGGCCAGGCGGCCTTTAATCTCGACCACTTCGTAGCCGCGGCGAGCCAGGACTTTTTGCCGCTGCTCTGCCTCGGCGATTAGCGACCAGTGCTTCTCTAGCCACTGGAAGTGGTCGAGTGTTTCGTCAGCGGTATCGCGAGCCGGGGCCAGCGGCTTCTTAACCGTAACGGGCCCATGGGAACCGACCTTGACGATCTGGTACGGGCAGCGACGAACGGTGAACCATTTCTTGTTATCGGCTCCAGGCCCGCGGGCCTGCTCGATCAATCCTTTCTGTTTCAGCGCCGTGACGCAGGTCGACGCCTTTTGATTGAAGGCCTGGACCGTACGTGAGTAGATCCCTTCGACCACGAATTCGAGCTGCCCGGTCGGATCGAGACCGAGGATGAACTCGTAGATCTCCGCCTGCTTGGCCGAGAGGTTGATGATCTCGGGTGCCGGAGCGGGTGGGGGGGTATTGCTAGATCCCACTGTATCCTCCGCGTGAAGAGGTTCGCTGACCAGGGTGACGATTGTGCCGACGGCCGGCGGCGAGATCGACGCGGCGGCGAGCGGTACGCAGGCAACCCGTTGCAATTTCCGGATTCTCTCCGGAATCGGGATCTCGGCTTTCGAACTCATGCCGACCCCGCCACGTTGCCGTTCGTGCTCCAGCATGGCAAGAATCCGGTCTTTCAAGACGGTTACCGGGACACAGCGCTGCGGATAGACATCAATCCGCTGTAGACTGCCGCCACAGTAGTGAGTCACCACCACTCGATTGATAGCGGCCATTACTTCCGGTTCGCGTCGGCGGGGGCTGACCCGACTGGTTCGGATGCCCCGGTCTTTGACTTTAACCACGCCCTGCACCCCGTCTATTCGCTGCATTAATTCTTCGACCCCGGGTACCTGGGTAGTGTGTTTTGACTTTCTGATCACCTCGACCTCCTGGTACGAAGTTGATTGGAACTGGGTTGAAAACTACTGGCTATTTATGGCAAAGATCCACTGCCGACCATAGCAAAAATCAGAATAAAGTCAAGTCTGGCATGGTTGCCAAGTGATAGATGCTCGGGTTAGAGTATGAACATGCCAATCCGACGCCCAGGTAAAAATAAATTAAGTATCAAGCCGCTGTCAAACGAGACGTTTTTAGCGATGCTTGAACACAGCGCTGGTTCCCGGGTTTGGCAGCGAATGTACGCTCGTGTTAATGGTCAGCGACGGGACATTCTCCACCACGGCGAGCTGTCCTGCGCCTTTTACGTATCATCACTATTGCGAATTTTTGGATGGTTAAAGGAAGTTCACGCTACGGTTGACGGCACGATTAAAGATTTACATGCCAGTGGTTGGCGCCGCACCACTCGACCGCGGCCGGGTGATGTGGTCGAGTGGGCGCCGATTACCTATCAAGACGGCGAAGTCCATCGTCACCTGGGTTTCTATCTCGACCGCGGCCGAGCCATTAGTACAAGTTTTAGTCGCCGCACACCAATCATTCATCATCTGACTTACGGACGGCGCGGTCGGCCAGCTTACCGCCGAATTGTTAATATCTATGCTCGGCCGCATCGAAATGACTAAACGCACGATCGTTATTATAGTGGTCGTACTTGGCTTAGTTGCGGCCGGCGCCACTTTGGCTTGGTATCGCACTGACCGGGCACTATTAGGGATCCACCGGGCGATGGTGGCGGGTTTGCCGACCATCGGAAATGTAAATCGCGCCGGAAGTTCGGTCATTAACATCAAAGCGGTGGGTGATATCATGCTCGGCCGGAACGTGGAAAATAAAATGAAGGCGAACGGGGCTGACTATCCTTTTGCTTTGATGACTGAATGGTTGAAAAAATCTGACTTAACCATCGCCAATCTGGAGGGTCCGATTGTGACCAACCACCAACAAACTCCCAGTGGTTCACTGAGTTTTTCTTTTTCGTCATCAGTCGCACCGGTTATTGCTAAGTCTGGTATTGATCTAGTGTCGCAGGCTAATAACCATGGCACCGACCGGGGCGAGACCGGCTGGCAGCAAACGCAATCGTACCTTGAGAAATCCGGGGTCGGGTATTTTGGCCACCCCATTAAGATTGGTGACGCCTCCGTTTGGTCAGATACCGTTCAGGGTCAGCGGCTGACCATTGTCGGTTTTAGCGCGGTTTTTAGTTTCGATGACGCTGCCGCGCTGCAATTGATTGACCGGTTGCGAAAAGATAAATCAACCTATTTGATTGTTTTCATTCATTGGGGCACTGAATATAAAACCGTTAATTCCGTCCGCCAGACACAACTCGGTTATGCCTTTATTGATCATGGCGTTGATCTAGTCATCGGCCACCATCCGCATGTTGTTCAGAATATCGAGCAGTACCGCGGTCATTTAATTGCTTACTCCCTTGGTAACTTTATTTTTGATCAATATTTTTCCACCGATACCCAGGAGTCCCTGGGGCTGGATCTAAATTTAAACGCCACTCAATTGGTCATGAAACTGGTTCCGATCGAGTTGCCCAAAAGCCAACCGCGGCTGATGACGGGCGATCAGCGGACAACCTGGTTAGCTAGTTTGGCTAAACGCAGTAGCGCTGATTTACAAGCGCAAATCACCGCCGGAAAAATCACCGTTAACCGCTAGACTTGATTAGGCCGAGATCAGCGTCGCGCCGATTTGTCGCGCTCGCGGACCGGAGAATTCGATTAAGACTATTCGTTGCCACTGCCCCAATTCGAGTCGACCACTATTTATCGGCACCGTGAGTGCCACACCGATTAAGGCGGACAGAATATGGTCAGACACGTGTGACGGATCGTGCGGATGACGATAATTTAACTTGGGCACCATCGCCCGATAGGCGTCTAGTAAGTCCAAATCAGTCCCCGGATCAAGATCAGCCACGGTTAAAGCCGCGGTGGTGTGCTTGATAAATAAATTAATCAAGCCATCGGTCAAGCCATGATCTTGAATTAATTCCGCCACCTGATCGGTAATATCAATCACCTCTTCGGGTTTGGTCGTATTGATCGTAAGTGCGTCCGACATGGGGTCAGTATAACATAGTCACCCTAAAGTAAACGTCCGTGGTAGAATACAACCATTAATATTTCCATATGACACCAGCCGACAGCCAAAATTTAAAGCCCGGCAATTGGTGGCGAAAAATTCCGCCTGGTGTTTGGTTAATTATTGCCGGGCTGGTGGTCAGCCGTGTGATTTTAACTTCATTGGGAATCCAATTGTATCGGGGTAAAATTCTCGATACACCGCCGGATAAATTTGCCGCAACTCAAGTTTCGTCCTATTCCTGGTTAAATACCTGGACTCCCTGGGACGCGGGATTTTATTATTATATCGCTACCGAATGGTACGAAATTAAATATCCCGAGCGGCTGTACAGCAACCGGAAAATTGCTTTTTTTCCTGTTTACCCGGCAGCCATCAGAGTTGTTTCCCACCTGACCGGTCACCCGTACGTAGTCGGCGTGGGGCTGGCTAATATATTTCTATGCGGTGCCATGTTGTTATTATATCGATTGGTTCAGCGTGAGGACAACGAAGCGGTGGCTCGCCAAACAGTCTGGTGGCAACTATTGTTCCCGGCTGCCTTTGTGTTTTCCGGGATGTTCACTGAATCATTGTATTTATTATTGGCGCTGGGCTGTTTCTATAGTGCTTACCAGCGACGCTGGTGGCTAGCCGGATTGCTAGGCGCCCTACTAACCCTGACCCGGCCACTTGGTATTTTGATTATCGCCCCGCTGGTGGTGGAATATTTTCGGCAAAGTAACTGGCGCCTTCGGGCAGTGCGGGGAGATATACTGTGGCTGGGGTTGGCACCGCTGGCGCTGACCGGCTGGATGTTTTATCAATATCAGCTGTTTCACGAACCACTGGCCTTTCTGAAAGTTCAGGCTGGCTGGGGTCATCAACTCGCTGACCCACTCCGACAGCTTTGGTCTGGTTTAACAAATTCAATTATTTATTATCGAGTGCTAGCCGGTTACACTATTGCTATCGGTCTGTTACTAGCCCTGATCCAGCGTCGACTTGACTGGCCGATGCGGGTTTACGCCTGGTTGTCCCTACTGGTGCCACTTTGTCTGGCCGTTGATAGCATGCCTCGTTATACCCTAGTCATCTTTCCGCTGGCTATTGGCCTGGCGCGCCAACGGCTTTCTCCGGTTATTCTCTGGCCGGTGATGGTATTTTTGATTCTGATACAGTTGTTTCTGTTCATCCTATGGCCAACCAGGGAAACCTTTATTTTGTAGGCCTGCGCCGCGGTTACCCAGTATAGTCCTGGTGTTACTCGAGCTTACGAAGCAAGAAATCGTGCTATTATAATAATGTGACACGTGGACAGAATCTATTTTTTAGAATATACAATGCGGTGCGCAAAATTCCATGTGGCAACGTGGCCAGCTACGGACAAATTGCTGCCCTGATTAATGCGCCGCGGGCAGCTCGAATCGTGGGGTGGGCGCTACGCAATTTAAAACCGAACACAAAAGTTCCGTGGCACCGGGTGGTCAACAAAGACGGGATGATTTCGATTGAGAATCTGCATGTGCCAAAAGAACACCAAGCCATGCGCTTGCGGCAGGAAGGTGTGGTAGTTGAAATTCGCACTGGCAATTACTTTGTTAACTTGAAAAATTACGGCTGGCCAGCTACACTCTAGAAAACTTGCGGGTGTCCCCAGCCTTCGCCGGGGCAAGCTCTCGGCTTTCTCCCGCCCATTGGTCTTATAAAAATACTAGCGGGATCCCGCCGCGACAACATTGGTCTTTTCTTGATGCAGGTATCGTATAATGGTAATACCTCAGCTTTCCCCCGCCCCTTTTTCTCAGCAAAATAACACTTGCGGGGTCCCGCACGATAACAACATGCCCCGCGAGCGGGTATCGTATATCGGTATTACCTCAGCTTTCCAAGCTGATGAGAGGAGTTCGACTCTCCTTACCCGCTCGCGGGGCAGGATAAATGGGCATTCCTTGCATATCGTGCGGGACAAGCTGATGCCGGGGGTTTCCGGCGGAGCCGGATCTGGCTTCGCTATGACGATTCCCCTCACCCGCTCCAATTAATACTGAACAAATTTGTGATTTTATCCCCCCGCCATATTTACCGCCGACTTAGAGCTTGGCGGTATTGGGGTCATCAATTCCAGTGCCCATGCTGTGGTTATTGGTGGCGGGAATTCCTGCCGGCGGGAGTTAAGCACCGACCGAATGCCCAATGTCCGGTCTGCGGCTCACTCGAACGGCATCGATTAATCTGGCTTTATTTACGCGACCAGACTGATTTATTTACTAAGCCATATCAGATCCTCGATATCGCCCCCGAGGAATTTTTAAGTCAGGCTTTAAATCATCAACCAAATATCAAATACCTAAGCGTTGATCTCGATTCACCGCGGGCGATGCGCAAAATGGATATTACTAAAATGGATTTTCCCGATAATTCATTTGATGTGATTTTTTGTAATCATGTATTTGAACACGTGCCGGATGATCGGGCAGCGATGCATGAAGTGTATCGGGTCTTAAAACCTGGCGGCTGGGCCATCTTACAAACGCCGATTGATCACCAGCGCTCGACCACTGATGAGGACCCGACAGTGACTGACCCCGGGGAACGGGAACGGCGATTCGGTCAGCGCGACCATGTCCGAGTTTATGGTTTGGACCTTTTCGAACGATTGGCGTCAGTCGGCTGGTCGGTGCGGCGAATTTCTTACGCTCGAGAATTGGGACCAGCGGCAATCGGGCGTTATGCTTTAACGCCTAATGAAGAAATTATTCGGGGGACAAAAGCTGAAGGTTGATTGGTCAGTCGGATAGAAATGAGGTAAGCTTTATTTTACTTCAATCAATAACCACGACCATATGCCCACCCTTCCATTTCTGCCCCGTTTTTCCTGGCAGCATAGTTTATTGATCTTACTTATCGCCGCGGTAATTGGCGGGGCGGGTTGGACTAGTTGGAGTTTGTTAAAAAAAACAGACGGGTACAATCCCTCCGTCACGACCAATCAACTATCCACGGAGGTAAAGAAATTCGAATCGGAGCAGGATTTTCGCGACTATTTAGCTCGGGCCCGGTCTTTCGCCGCTGGCGCGGAACTTGGTTTAGGATCCCGGACAACGTCTAATGTCATCACCCCGGAACCCGCTGATAATTCCGGCGGAGCGACTAGTTTTTCGGTTGAACCAATCGGGCAACAGCTCGGCCTGGGTGAAGCGACTTCCAGCGGGCCGACTATTTCCAAAACTGATCGCTATTCAACCACTAATGTTCAAGTGCTCGGCATTGACGAACCGGACTTGGTTAAAAATGACGGCACCCAATTATATGTCTCGACCGAGAACACTTATGACTATGGCTACGACACCATTACTCCGACATTACCCGGACAAAAGTACGTGCCTCCGGTTAAGATTAACAATGCTACCAACATCATTAAAGCCCTGCCGGCTGATACGGTAGCTAAACTTGGTTCGATCGATAAAGTCGGTAATTTATTGTTAACTGGTTCAACCCTGGTCGTCTTCGCTAGCGATGGTATGTATGCCTATGATATCAGCGCGCCGGCGACCCCGAAGGAAGTCTGGAAGGATGTTTACGGCCAGCAGAATCAGCTGGAAACAGCCCGCTTAATGAACAATAAGTTATACGTGGTGACCCGGCGCTATATGTACGATGCGGCGCCCTGTCCCTTAAAACCGCTGACCGTCAGCGGCCAGGAATTTAGCATTCCCTGCACGGAAATATATCACCCGGTCAGTATTGTCCCCGCGGACGTGACCTATACCGCCATGGTGATCAATCCCGCCAATGGCCAGGTGGAAAAAAGCACTACCTTTATCGCCGCCTCAGGTTCGTCGGTGGTGTCGATGTCGGCCCAGGCGCTGTATCTCGGTTACACGGTTACCCCCGATCCATCCTCGATCTGGTTGAATTTCTATCTTCAGGACGCGGCTGATTTATATCCGGCGACCTTGATCGACCATCTGCGGAAAGTTAACGGCTATGACCTAAGCTCAACGGCCAAAATGACCGAAATTGAGTATCTGCTGGGTGAATATTATCAGGGGCTGGATAGCGCCGCCCAAAAGAAATTGAGCGATGATATGGAACAGCGGATGGATACTTATGCCGCCGTTCACGTTCGGGAATTCATGAAAACCGGCTTGATAAAAATAAGTCTGGACACCTTCAAAGTCGTTCAGACCGGCGAAGTGCCGGGACAACTGCTGAATCAGTTCGCAATTGATGAATTTGACGGTCATCTCCGGGTGGCGACCAGCTCCAGTGGCGGCTGGTGGTTCGGCACCGATAACTCGGTTAATGACGTCTATGTCTTGGATCAGAATCTGAAGCGGGTTGGCTCGGTGCTTGACCTGGGCAAGGGTGAGCGAATTTATAGCGTCCGCTTCCTCGGCAACCGTGGATATGTGGTCACCTTTAAACAGGTTGATCCTTTCTATGTACTTGATTTATCAAATCCCAAGACCCCGGCCAAGAAAGGTGAACTAAAAATCCCTGGCTACTCGTCATATCTGCATCCCATCAGTGATAATTTGATTTTGGGAGTCGGCCAGGACGGCACAAAGGTTAAAGTGGCCTTGTTCAACGTGACCGATCCGACTAATCCGACCGAAGCCGCTAGTCAGCAACTAACCTGCGGTTGGTCGGCCATTCAAACTAATCATCACGCTTTCCTGCTGGACACGAAACACAACGCCTTCTTCATGCCGGCTGGCAATCAGGGTTTTGTCGTCAGCTACACTCCGACCAGCCTAACCGTCGCCAAAACCATCTCCAGTATTACCGCCAAGCGAGCGGTTTATATTAATGACAATATGTATGTTATTGGCGCCCACGATCTGGTAGTTTTGCGCGAAACTGATTGGCAGCAGATCGGTTCACTTAGCTTTTAGGCGCCCTGATCAGCTTAACTAGACCAGCCGTTATTGACATAATTTAATCGGTGCGGTATAAACATGCGGTTGCTCCGTAAATACGGAGTTGTTCCTTCTGCTCAAGGGGGGTAGTCTGTGTCTTTTCCCGACCAGTCTTACGATCAGCCACGGTCGCCAATCGCGCTGATCCTCAATGGTCCGTCTCCCGATCGTCTGCGACGGTCTGGGGCAGGCGGATCGGCTGATGAGCAGCTGCCACTCGACTTTTTTCTGCGCCGGGTCGCCGGGGCGGAAGGAATGTATGAGTGTGTTGGCGACATCATCCAAGTCAACCTCCAGCCAGATAAAGACCCGCCATTCTGTCACGGTTCGATCTGGCACCTGCGGGGGAAACTGACCATCAAGGGATCGTTAGTCAGTCCCGGCCATCATCCCCTCCTGCGCGGCCAGAAGTCGCGGAACGTCAGGTTGGAATACAACCCCGAAACGTCGACTGGTAAGATCTTTGCCCTCGACTAAAGGAGGAGCCGATGGGGAAACGCTGGTCTTTCGTTGGTCTGGAAGGGATTGATGAAACCTGGGTTGGCCGGACGGTACCGCTCATAGTCCACGAAGCAATCCGCCCGATCGAATATCGGGTGGAACTGACCCTGACGGAAATCATGGTCGAACCGGAACATCAAAACATCGCCTTCCTCGGCACCTTCGTGCATCATACCACCACCCGTTCGGTTTTTGGTCTACTGATGGCTGATAACCATCATGGTGCCCTGGCCGAAACGGCGCTGACCAAACTCAAGCACTTTACCGATCCCCGCCACTAGGGGATCTTTTTATACCCTCCCCCTGACCAGGGGGAGGGAGGAATCCCGATCGCGGCAGCGCATCGGGAGACGGCAGGGGGTTAGCTCTGAACAAAGCAAGGAAGCGAACGACGGGGTGGAAGCTACACTCTTCCTCTTAATAAAAATGAGGACGTGACACCGAGCGCAGCGATGGTGGAACGACAGTAGGGGGTAATTAAATCACCGTCTCGATATCCACACATTCCCGCGTAGATAAAAGCGGTATGGTCGGTTAACACCATGACTTAGTCCGATCCGAGGGGTGGTCACAATCTGTTGGGATGATATATTTACCCGAAGCGATTTAATAAACAGCTGGGAGCCGAGCAAACTGATTCGATTATGTTGCCGGCTGATGCCCATCGCCTGCGTTAATTTCGCCGGTCCATTGCACAGTTGCCGCTGGTCGATAGTCTTTCGGCGGTTGGACATCAGTTTTAAGCCACTGACCGGTTCAAGCGCGCGTATTAACACTGCCTGGGCCTGACCGACCGGCCCACAGACAACGTTAAAACAGTAATGCCGGCCGTAAGTAAAATAAACATAAGCCCGACCGGCCGGGCCGAACATGACCGCGTTTCGCTCAGTCTGGCCGCGGTAGGCGTGGGAACCTGGATCGGCCTGACCAAGGTAGGCTTCAGTTTCCACGATCAAACCACTGGTCGTTCCGGCCCGGGTGCGATGAACTAAAACGCCGCCCAGTAAGTCTTTAGCCACCCTCAAGGCTGGGCGGGTATAGAATTTCTTATTGACGATCAAGTTTTAATTTATATTCCGGTTGATACTGCCGATAAGTCACCCCAGCCAGGTCGAACATTTTCCGAGCGGCCACCCATAAATCCTGATCGTGATATTTGTCGGTATGATAGATCACTTCCTTGATACCCATTTGAATCAAGGTCTTAGCACACTCGCCACAAGGAAACAGGGTGCAATAAATTCGGCACCCACGCGGTAACAAGCTGGTATTGTAAACGGCATTTTCTTCGGCGTGAACGACGTAAGCATATTTAGTATCAGCGTGCTGGCCTTCACGCGCCCAGGGCAAATCATTTGTCTCAATCCCCCGCGGCCAGCCATTATAACCCATCCCCACCACTACCTGCCGATCGTCAACGATCACCGCCCCGGTTTGGGTGACCGGGTCTTTTGAACGCTGGGAAATCAAATACGCCATTTGGATGAAGCATTCATCCCAGGAAAGGTAATCGGTGCGTGGTGAAGTTGCGGGCATTCGATTTATCGGTTAAGATAACGGTCTTATTGTATCAGAAGCAATATTAGTTGGCCATGTTTGATCTTGAATCGCTGATCCGCTCGGCTGGTTATTTCGGCTTAGCGGCCATCATCTTTGCCGAAAATGGTCTGTTGATCGGTTTCTTTTTGCCCGGTGACAGCCTACTATTCACCGCTGGCTTTTTGGCTTCGCAGGGATATTTCGACATCGGTACCCTGACTATTTTAATGTTCCTATCTTCGGTGGTCGGAGTCGGGGTGGGTTATTGGTTTGGTGGCTGGACCGGACCAAAATTATTCCACCGGCCGAATTCCCGTTTTTTTAAGCAGGAAAATTTACAGAAGGCCCATGCCTATTACGACCAACACGGCGGAAAAACGGTAATTTTAGCCCGCTTCATCCCGATTGTCCGGACTTTCGCTCCAATCGTGGCCGGCATTGGGAAAATGAATTATGGTCGTTTCACGATCTATAACTTATTCGGTGGGGTGGTTTGGGCTGGCGGATTAACCTTATCCGGCTACTGGCTGGGGTCGAAAATACCGAATATCGACACCTATTTATTGCCGATCATCGCCCTGATCATCCTGTTATCGATTTCACCCGGTTTGTTTCACATGCTCCGGACACCGGAGCGACGTCGGTCATTCTGGGCCACAATCCGCAATTTGTTACATCGCTAAATTCAGCTAAGGTTAGCACTAATCGGCAGCCCGCCTGATTTACCCGCCTTGACACCATAGCCCGGTCATGCTAGTGTGCTGACTCCCAGACCCCTGCCTTTGGTAGGGTGGTTTTCGTATGGGGCCGGTTGCCTGGGAACCGGACCGCCATCGGTCTTCGACATTTCACGGTTGCTTGTCTCGTGAATCGAGGTCGCTGGTTTTACCAGTAACCTACACGCGTATGATACGACGCAAAACGCTCCGGCGTTTACGCCATATCTTTAGCCTGGCGTTACTCGCCTTAGTTATTAATCTGACCTTTCCAGCTCACGCTCATGCCGCTCCGGCTAAACCACGTTCTGACCCCAGTCACGCTGTTATTGCTCAGCTAGTGGTTAAACCGGCAATTGGCCTACCGAGCATTGCCGAACGACCCGCTCGTCAACGTTTGACGGTCCGGGCCAGTGCCTATTCCTCCACCCGCGATCAAACGGACAATGATCCGTTCACGACCGCCTCGGGGACGAAAGTGCATATTGGCACGGTAGCCTGTAATGGTTTGCCATTCGGCACTAAAATTCGCATTCCCGATTATTTCGGTGACCAGGTCTTCACGGTTGAAGATCGGATGAACCAAAAATGGGGAAATAAGCGAATCGACATCTGGATGACCACCCGCGCCCAAGCTAAAAACTGGGGCGTCCGGACGGTCACGATTGAAATCATCTAATGCAAACATGGCCATCCCACCCCTCGACTAAGCTCGGGGTGGTTTGGTATTCGGACAAAGCGACCAGGGCAGGATTCTTACAACGTATCGTGCGGCAGGCTTTCTTTCCAACCGGCGGTAGTGATCTGGATGAATTGGGCCTTAGTCCAAAGCTCATCAATAGTCCGCGCACCGCAATAACTCATGCCCGAACGCAGCCCGCCAATCATTTGGGTTAGGACATCCTTAATCGAACCACGATACGGCACCACTGCTTCCACGCCTTCTGGCACCATTTCATTAAAATGCACGTCGTCGATTTGACGCTGTTCACGAATTTGTCGCTGCTGGGCCGCTTCGCGCGAAGCCATACCACGGAAAACTTTGACTTTATGTCCATCGCGGGTGACTAACAGGCCCGGACTTTCATCCGTTCCGGCAAATAACTGCCCGCACATCACCGTTGAACCGCCGGCGGCTAAGGCCTTAACCACATCACCGGAAGTCCGGATACCACCATCAGCGATTATTGGAATGTGATTTTTTTGGGCCACGGCCCCGCAATTCATGATGGCTGTCAACTGCGGCACCCCGGCCCCGGTTACAATTCGGGTGGTGCAAGCAGCCCCGGGTCCGACCCCGACTTTAACCGCATCAACACCAGCCGCGATTAAATCTGCCGTGGCTTTGGCCGTGGCAACATTACCGGCGACTAAATCAACTGTCCCAATTTTATCCCGAATCAACTTAATCGCCCGCAGGGCTTGGTCCGCGTGTCCATGAGCAATATCCAATACCAGTGCATCAACGCCGGCTTTAACCAAAGCTTGGGCGCGCTCAACGAAATCATCCTTAACGCCAATGGCCGCGCCAACCAGCAGTCGTCCCTTCTGATCTTTAGCTGCCCGTGGGTATTGCTCGCTCTTGAGAATATCCTGCAGAGTGATTAAACCCACCAACCGATGGTCATGATCGATCAGGGGTAACTTTTCCACACGGTGCTGATGAAGAAGTTTCTTTGCCTCATCGCTACTAATTGATGGATCAGCGGTAATTAACTTGCTACTCGACGTCATCAGCTTTTCTACCAGGGTGTCGGGACTATCTTCAAAAACAGTATCACGGGCAGTAACAATGCCAGCTAAACGTCCCGAATTATCAATGATTAAAAAACTGGTTACGCCAAGTTCTTTCCGACGCCGCTTTAATTCACCCAAGGTGGCAGTGATCGGTAATGTATAGGGGTCATCGATACGAATATGTCCCCACCGTTTTACTTTGGTTACTTTTTCCACCTGCTGGTCGATGGTCATGAAACGGTGAATGATGCCGAGGCCACCTTCGCGGGCCATCGCGATAGCCATCGATGATTCAGTGACGGTATCTTGGTTAGCGCTGACGAGCGGGATGTTTAAATGTAAATGTCGCGAGAATTGCGACACGGTTGACACCTCCTGCCGCGATGCGACCGAAGTTTTTTGGGGGACTAATAAAACATCTTCAAAGGTCAGGCCGAGCGGAATGGGTTTTATAGCGTTCATGGACACGAATAAATTAATGCCGATGCGGGTTATGGCAAGCGAAGGCCGGCTCACATATCGTACGTGGTTAAGACTTATTGGTCAAGGTTTTGGCACGGACTGGTGGGGGTGATTGGAGGGAATATTTGAGACCACCAAGAGTGCATTTCGATCCCCCATCTTACTATGTAAATCATCAAGAACCTGAAGCTTGCGCCCAATATAAATAAAGGCTCCAAGAATTGATACAACCCCTATTGCGATAATGGTGTTGATAATCGTCAAATATCCATTTAAAGTATACCCCCCTGTTTATTGATTAAACAAAATACACCAAAAATCCTTAGATGTCAGTGGTTATGCCCGGGATACTATCAAAAATCAGGGCGAGTGTTATCATTGTATAGTAATCCGAGGATTTAATGAAAGAGGTTATAAGTGACCCAATACGGGGGGCCCGGGGACATGAGAAATTATAGGAAAGTTCTTTGACAAGTTAAGAACCGAGGGAGGGTGTAAGATGACTCGTCAAGCGTGGGAGCAACGCCTGCTGAATGAGTATGACACGCTGAATATGCTGAACAAGCTGCTCACCATCTTCGTCGATTTACTTGACCAGATCATCACCGAAAATGGCGATAAAATCGACGACGACCTGTGCGACTATCTCAAGGTTGTGCTGATCATGACCAGGGGGGTTAACGAACTAATCATCGTTGACCCCGAAACTGATGCGGAGACGGATGGCATCACTAAGCAGATGGACGACGTGATGGACGAGATTAACACTTTTCAAGCCGGACTACCAACTAAGCGTGGTGTTCCAGAGGAGGACGACGATGAAGTGTCACCGAAATCAGGCGATTCATGATTGGCGGCTGTTCAATCGCCGCCTGCAGAAGTTCACCCGTCGGGTTGACATCAAAGCCCGTATCGCCAAACTCCACCCGAGTGTGGCGCAGAGCACGTTCACCGTCGAGCGCTGTCCGAAGGTTCGGATGGTCATCGACACGGACTTGGGGGGGATGATTCCCTGCTACATCCACGAACTGCTCCATATATTCTTCGATGACAACATCGGACACCTGTCCTACACGATTCAGGAACCGATGGTTCAGGCCATCGAGACACACCTGTATGCGTTCCTTCAGAGGGACAAGCGCAGGATGGACTGGTGGCGCAACGAAGTCCGTAGCCACCTGAGGGGCGGTGGGTCATGAGAGACGTCATGCTGTAGATAGTTCATCACCCGGTTATCACGTTGGTTATCTGCGCTATCATCGCTGGTAGCATTATCTCGTTAATCGAGATCGTGCTGGGGGTGCGGGAAGATGGCTGAACCTTACTCGTGGTTGCACAGTCAGATCGAAGCGCACATCGGTGACGTGAAAGACATCAGGGCAATTAATTATGCCCATGCTCAACGTATCCGTCGGGCGCTCAATCTGCTAGAAGTGGCAATCTACCGCGATGAGATCCAAGCGATTCACCGGCAGTTGGTGGAAATCAACCATGCGGCCTATTGTATCGAGGCTAACACGCACTGTCAGGGGGGCGGAGATGAGTCGCCACCTAAGTCCTCAAATCCGTAACTTCGTGATGTATCGAGCTAACCGTCGGTGTCAGTCCTGTGGGTGCCGGCCTACCCACGCCAACCAACTGACGATTCATCACGTTGATCACAACAAGGACAATAACCGCTCGCTGAATCTGTTAGTCTACTGCGAAGTCTGCCATCACAAATGGCACACGCAAAACGGCTAGAAAGGGGGTCAGATGATAACCGATGGGGTCAACGATAGGGTCGGACATCCAATTAGATTGAATGTCCAAACCCTCGAAGCCGGGAAAAAGGGTTATGCCGCTATTGTTCCGCTCGGCGATATCCATTACGGACATCCCTGCTGCGATATCAAACGGGTGACCAAAATGCGGGATTACTGCCTCGCCAATCACATCTATGTGATCGGCATGGGCGACTACATCGAGTGTGGCACTCGTGAGTCAGTCGGTGACTCGGTCTATGAGCAGGAAATGAACCCTCGCCAGCAGACCGAAGTCATGGTGGAGTTTTACCGCCCACTGGCTGAAGCCGAACTTCTGCTTGGCATGCACGGCGGCAATCACGAGGATCGGGTCAAGAAACTAACTTCGTTTGATCCGGCCAAGCTGATCGCCAAGGAACTGGGGGTACACTACCTTGGCGACGCCTGCTGGTCGCTATTCCGTGTCGGGAAGCAGAACTACACCATGTATTCTATGCACGGTGCTAGTGGCTCACGGTTCGAGCATACGAAAATGAAAGCGGCGATTGATATTTCAAATCGCTTCGAGGCGGACATCATTTTGTACGCTCATGTCCACTACAAGTTCGCCATGCCGGTTGAACGGCAAAGGGTAAATGTCCGCAACCGGACAGTCGAGGCCCGTAAAGTCCACGTCTGTCTGACCGGACACTGGATGTCCTATGATGATTCCTATGCCCAAAAGTTGGGCTTTCCGCCCTGTTCAATGGGTGCGCCTAAGGTCGAACTTTGGGCTAACCGGTGGGATATCCACTCTAGTGTTTAGCAAATAGGGGCGAACGTCATATCCTGACTAGTAGCCCCCTTTTTTTAACTAAAATATGAACCCCTTAGATTATAAACCGGGGGGATTTTCCTGTTGTGGCCGGATCTGTCCCCGATCTAGTCGGGGATGCCGAAAAGTCTACTTTTCTGTCCAAATGGTACCGCCGGTCGGACTCGAACCGACAAGGGGTTTCCCCCACAGGATTTTAAGTCCTGCGTGTATACCATTCCACCACGGCGGCAAGATACAACGGCTGGAGTATAAAGAAAATTCTTCACTTCGGCAATCACCTGGGCCTAGCTGTTCCTGCGAAACATGCTCGGCCCGTTGCAGCCGCCGCGAGCAAAGCAGTTTGCTCAGTTTTTGCTTGTGCCAAGTCGGCCGCAACCCATTCCACCACAACGGCATCTGGGGTCCCCGCCACGACGGAACGCAGTCAAACGAGCACGGCGCGGTGGGGTAAAGAGGCATGCGCCGCCAAGGTGGAGCGGAACAGGTAACTGTTACGCACAGCCGCAGCGGCACTTTGACTCGTTGGAGCGGGAGACCCGCCCAAACTTTCGTAAATTAAAGTTTAAATTATTTTTTAACGTGTAATGTATTTTTTAATATTTTACGAACGTATTTTCTTCCCCAGCCACTCTTGAAATATTTTTCACGATTACGCGCATCTTGTTCATTGACATAGGCCTCGTAATAAAGCAAGTCAATTGGTAATCGGGCTTTAGTAGCTTGGACCTTACCGGTGCGGTGTTTAGATAATCTTGATTTCAGGTTTGGAGAAAAGCCGGTATATAGCTGGCCATCCTTTTGGCTTCGCAATATGTAAACGGTAAACATTGGACCGAGGTGAAAGTTTGGAGCGGGAGACCCGCCTAAACTTTCGAATATTTAAGTTAAATCATTTCTTAATATAAACAGTAAACATTGTGCCGGGGCGAAAGTTTGGAGCGGGAGACGGGATTCGCACCCGCGACCTCTTCCTTGGCAAGGAAGCATTCTACTACTGAACTACTCCCGCATATTGAAACTATTATTTTCTTCTTTCCGAACTACGATTGTTGTCTGCTGCCCGGCAGAGCCGGGTCCGGCTTGACCAGCTTCGCTGGTCTTCGCCGGAAACTACTCCCGCATGGAGGCCACGGGCGGAATCGAACCGCCCCACTCGTCGTGGAGGCCTGGAGGAGATTCGTCCCGCCATACGGCGGGATTGTCCCGCAGCCCGCTCTGGAGGCCACGGGCGGAATCGAACCGCCGAATACAGGTTTTGCAGACCCGTGCCTTACCACTTGGCTACGTGGCCGTGAACCTCCAGAGCGGGACCGGGATCCCGTCTTTCTATTTATATTATTAGGAGCGGGACAGACCCGTGCCTGGACTTTACCCCGTCCTGAGCTTGTCGAAGGGGCGGGGACTTGGCGGATTTTATCCTGAACCCGCATAGCGGGGAAGGATGGCCGGTAGCTCCGATAAGTTAGCAGAAAGCCGCAGCTTTTTCAAGTGATTGGTGGCGTCGGTTGTGTTTTGATTGTCTCGATATTGCCGGCAGTCGAAATTTTCTTCAGCACTAAGGGAATTTTCTTGAAATCGTAAATTAGCGTCTGGCGCATGCCGCCGTTATAAAGTGCCGCCGCTGGATGATAAAGTGGTAGTACTACATAGCCTTTGACTCGTTTCGGTTGACCATGAATCTGGCTGATTTTCAGATCCGGGGGTAAAAATATTGCCATCGAGTGGCGCCCCAGCGTAGCGATTAATTTAGGCTTAATGGCTTCAATCTGTTTCCATAAATACAAATCGGTGCAGGTGGAAATTTCTTCCGGTTCTGGGTCACGGTTATCAGGCGGACGGCATTTGACCACATTAGTAACAAACACATCTTTCCGTGTTAGTTTAATAGCCGCCAGCAGTTCGTCCAGAAATTTCCCAGCCGCCCCGACAAAGGGACTGCCTAATTCGTCTTCTTTCTGACCGGGGCCTTCGCCGATAAACAAAATCTCGCTGTGGGGATCGCCATCACCCGGCACGGCTTGCAGTCGGCCAGCCTGCAACGGACAAGCCTGGCAGGCTTTGATTTTATCCGCTAATTGAGCAAGGGTATCGGGCATCAGGTGGCTACCACGAAATATACGCCGATTAACATAATCAGTGAAGCCACGGTTTTTTGCATTAAATTACGTTCATGGAAAAAGCGCCCGCCGATAATTACATCCAACAATGTTGACAGGCGTTTCAGGGCAATGACCAGACCCACCGCGGCCAGGGCGGTGGCCTTGGCTTGGGAATAATTGGACAATAAGTGTAAGCCGGCAATGGCAATGATACTAAGCATTAAGAGTCGGCGACCGCGTTGAAAAACGACCAGTTTTTCTTTAATCGCAAAAAAGCGGAGGGTATAGAAAATTGTCATAGTCGTAAACAGGTAGGCTAGGTAGGTAGTTAACGGTACCCGGAGCAGGTTAAATCGGTCCAGCACGCTACTGATCGAAAAACAAATTAACCCGGCGATGGCGAATGACCCACCCGGTTGATGGACTAGTCGCCGCAGCGGATCAAAAATATGCCGCGGTGACCAATGACTGACCAGGCCCGGGGTTTGATGGCGTAATTCCAGCACATACGTGCCAATCAGCATTAGACTAAGACCAAGCCATTGCCCGCCATGAATTTTTTCCCCTAGAAAAATCAGTGCCAATAACGCCACCAAACCAGCCTCGAGTGACAGCACCGGCATGACGGTGGATATTTCCTGCCGCCGCATGGCTTTGGCGATAAAGTAAAAGGCCAGTGAGAGCATCATCCCGTTCAGCACCAGCCAGACAAACTGTTCCGCCGTTACCCGCCATTCAATTTTTGTGCCAAACAGCAGCAGAAAAATCAGCAACTTCGCCGCGCTAAACAGCGTGACGTATTCGGTCGAATGTTCAACCTGCAGATTACGTTTCTGGAGCAAGCCAACAGCCGCAATGGCCACGGCGGCAATAATAGCGTAACTGTACCAGGCCATATTTAGCGATGGCGATGTTTGGCCGGCACTGTTTTCCGGTTGATGGCGTCAGCCACTTCCAACAGCGGGAAGCGGCGTTTTGTCTTTTTCCCGTACCAGATCAGAGCGCCCATATCTTTCGGGAAGCACTTGCCGCTGTAGCCGCGAAAACCTTCGTACCAGATATTCATCCAGCTTGGTCCAATCCGGGCGTCTTTGGTGATGCCTAGCTTAACCTTCTCATAATCCGCCCCCAGCCGGCGGCAGGCATCGTAAATCATGTTGGCGAACACGACTTTAGTGGCCCCGTAAGCGTTGGCAAACAGTTTGATCAGCTCGGCCTCGGTTGAGCTAGTCAAGGCTTGATATGGCGCCGGGGGCAATAATCGCATCACCAACTTGGCCGCCCGGCGATAGGTCGGGGTATTTTTCGCCAGTCCAACAATTTGCCGATCGGGTTTCAGAAAATCTTTGACCGCGGTTTTATCGCGTAAAAATTCCGGATTAAACAGCCAGGTGTGTCGGGGGAATTTTTTTTGCAGTTGAGTAGTCGTCCCGGGTAGAACCGTTGATTTCAATACGATAATCTTCCGATCGGTGATTTTCTTGGCGGTTTGTAGGACGGGTTTTAGATCATAACCTGTTTTGGCATGATATGGTGTCGGCACACAAATGAAAACGATATCAGCGCGGTTAACTGCTGGCATCCCGTCCGGATACTTTTTTAAATCATAAACCGCCGCCCGCTTAAACCAGGCCCCGGTCGCTCCGCCGACCATGCCGTAACCAATAATGCCAATTTTCGGTTTTCTGATCATAACTTCAAATTGATAAATTGATGAGACATGTCAGCTAAATCAACAATGGCGATACTCGGATATTGAAACATTCCGCCAGCCGTACCGGGATTCAACAGTAGTGTCGTCCCAATTTTTTCCGCATGCTTGATATGGTCGTGACCATAACAACACAGGTCGTATTGCCCGGTGGCAGCTTTGGCTTTAGCAATTTGTGGATAATGATTAAAAAATATTTTACGATTGGCAACTCCCAGCTCGCCAGTTTCACCATAATGGGTGACATTTGACAGTTCTTTTGCGCGCTGGGTTTCCGTTATTTTATCGGCCACATTGCCAAAAACTGTATGGATTTGCCCATCAAAAGTTTCGCTCATTTCTGCCAGCATTGACGGTGCGGCTGTATCGCCACAATTAATTATCGTCTCGACCTGTCTTTTTTTTAATTCATTGATAATTATCTGCCAGTCTCCAAGATTGTCGTGCAGATCCGACATGACGGCGATGAGCATAACTTCAGTATGATATCAGATTATTGGTCTTAGATGTAGCCCCGCAACCAACCGTAAACGATTGCTCCATATTCCCGCACCACCGACCGCAGGTCATTCAAGCGATCTCCTAGTGGCTGGTTGTCAGTGCGCCGGATGGGTGCCGCTAAGCAGCGCACATCGGCCTGTAATTTGCGGAATATTTTACATGCTCGCCAAGTGTGATAATTACTGGTCACCACCAGGGCAGTGGTCCATGATTGGCGGCTCATGATGGCTAAGGTATTAATAGCGTTTTCATGGGTATCGCGAGAACGATTTTCCTCAATCACCGCCTCGGTTGGTAGACCTATTTGACGCGCATACGCGGCCATAAAATCAGCCTCGACCAATTTTGTTTTTTTATTTTCGCCACCGGATACAATTAGCCACGGCGCCCACTGATCCTGCCAAAGAGATACGCCCATTTCCAGTCGTAATTGCGGTTGAACTGGTAGCTGCGGAACTTTTTTCCTAACGCCACCACCGAGAACGATTATTACATCTGTGGCTTGGGGTTGTTCGTGAAGAGTCAGCGGGCGAGCTAATAGATCAGTTAGCCAGGGAGTGAATAAAATAATTAGCACCAGAGCAACCAATGGTCCGCCAATCAGCCATTTGGTCTTGCCTGACCACTGCCAGAATCGCCAGTTCATCCCGTTAGTCCCGTTAGAAATAAGGAGAGCGCTTTATTTGAAAAAAGCATTAATGCTGCATACAATCCTATTGGTGTTGATAGTTTAATTTCATTCATTTCTAACGGGATTAGAAGTTGGTTTGTGCAAAACAGGATCATGCTCGTAGCTTTTTCAACGTGGCAATGTCATCCGTCAGTTTTTTACCATCGGGCGGGGTCTCCACCACTGCATTAACATGGCGGAGTCGCGGATGCTGAACAATGGCCCGAAAACCTTCCAGGCCGATCTGGCCCTGCCCGATATGTTCATGGCGGTCTTTGTGGTCGTTCAGACCGCCTTTACTGTCGTTCATGTGAAACCATTTCAATCGCTCGAGGCCGACAATTTCATCAAATTGGTCAAATGCATCATCTACATTTTGCTTAGTCCGTAAATCGTAACCGGCCGCGAACATATGACAGGTATCAAGGCAGATATTTACCTGGCCTTTAAATTTATCATCGCTTTCAGTTTCTTTAATTAATCCGGCCAGCTCCTCAAACGTATCGCCGACTAAATCCCCGGCTCCAGCGGTGATTTCCAGCAATAACCCAGTCGTCCCGCGATAACCATCAAGGATCCGCTGAATCGAGCGCCAGGTTTTATGAAAGCCGAGTTTCGGACCGGCATCCTTGGTTGAACCGAGATGGGTAATGACATATGTCGCGTCCAGCAAAGTGCCGCGTTCTAATTCATCGCGGACCACGCTGATCGAGCCGTAGCGAATGCGCGGCGTCGTTGAGGCAAAATTAATGTAATAAGGTGTATGAATGACAAAATCAGTGAATTTATGTTTCCTCATCTCTGCTTTGAATTTATCAACGACCTCCTCGGTTAGTTTCGGGGCTGGGCCGCCCTGCGGTGAGCGGGTAAAAACTTGAAAAGTTTCACAACCAATTTTGGCCGCGTTAGCCGGGGCATTCCAAATTCCCCCAGCAGCCGAGACATGTGCTCCAATCTTCATAGAAGTGAACTTGTCCTGAGCGACCCGAGTGCAACGAGGGGAGTCGAAGGATGGGCACCGATTTTCATATTCGTATTGTATCATACGATAAGAAAAAACCCACCGTGGGAGGTGGGTTAGGGTCGAACACATTCGGCTTGAAGTTTCAGGTCGCCGATTCGTCGCATGACTTCGTCCGCCACGCCGGCCGAATTGAATTCGGGATGGCGGGTGTCAATCGAGTTGAGTTGCCAGGGTGGGCCAAAAACCACCATTCGATGTCGCCGCGGCGGGTGCCAGTTGATGTAACATGGGACAATCGGCGGCGGGGTAGATAGTCGGGGGTGGAGGACGAGACTGGCGATGCCCCGTTTAGCCGGTCGCAATGATGCATTATGACCGCGTCCGCCCTCGGGGAAAACAAGCAATTTCTTTCCCCGGGTTAGCATCTCAACCACTGCCTGCAGGTCCGACTTGCGTAGCTGTTCCCGGCTTAGTGGGATGGCGTTCAGGCTGCGGATCAGTGGACCAAGCAGTGGTACTTTGAACAATTCGTGCTTGGCCCAAAAGTACAGTTCCTGATCGCAGGCAACGGCGACTAGCGGCGGATCGAAGTAAGATCGGTGGTTGGCCGCGATAATGCAGCCGCCGGTCGGCACATTGTCCGCGCCGATCACCGTGTACGGCGCCACCCATCGTAACACCATTCCCGCCAGGCGTAGATTGAGTCGATACCACGGGCGCATTGAACCTCCACTGGTGATGGGAAAAGCGAAATGACTTGAAGAGAGCTAGACACCATTTATCATGTGGCGTTAACAATGTCAATCTCCGGAAAGTCCACATCAACTAGATCATTCGGGGTAGCTATATAGTAAGTCTAAATAAAAAAACCCACCGCGAGCGGGTGGGTATTCGAGACCGTGGAAATTATTCTTTCCCTTCCTTCGGCAACTCCATGCCATGCTTGAGTGTCAGAGCGGCGAAAAGCAGGTAATCGTAGCAGATGAGCAGCAACAGCGCGCCGGCCATCTGCCAGAGCCAGTTGAGTATCGGCTCGGGGAAGAACATCGGCACCAAGATCGCCGCAGCCCCCGTTAGTCCCAGCGCAAACCCGATTTTCAAGTATCCATACGCCAGGATCAGAGCGTTATACTCATTACGAATCTTGTCGTCCGACTTGCTCAACAGGGCCTGTAGGGTCAGCGCCAAGGCTAACCCCATCCAGACGAACACTACGATTTTCATTGCGCGCCTCCAGGGTTCGGGGTTAAGTATAGGCTCGTTCAACTGTGGTCAAATGAATCAAAGGTGCAAAGAACGCGCCGGCATCTAAACACCGGCGGAGTCTAATGTCAAGCGCTCACTATTTGGCCGACGCCCAGGCTTTCAACTGCTGAATCACCTGCCGGTTGATCAGCAGGCTGCGGACATAGTCGCGATAATCATCGGAATCAATTCGGTCGCGCAAGTCCGGCTGGCTGGTGTACATTTTCAGGGTTTGCTGAACTTCTTTTTCAATGTCGGCCGGTTCAGCGTCGATGTTTTCCTGTTTGGCGATATGCCGAATGATTAAAGCCGCCTTAACGCGTTGTTCCGCCTGCGGTTTAATTTCCGCCTGGAGTTGATCTTTAGTCTTCTTCAGGCCTTTTAAATAATCATCAAACGATAAACCACCCTGTTGTTTAACCTGATCTTCAAGTTCGTGCATTATTTTATGCTGTTCCGACTCGATTAAAACATCGGGCAGCTCGCCGAAAGTCGCGCGCTTGATTAATTCATCGACTAAGGATTTCTCATAGGCTAAATCCTCGCGTCGCTCGCCTTCCTCAATTAAATTTTTCTCCAGGCGGCCGCGCAGTTCGTTGAGATTTTGGAATTTGCCGGCTTTTTTTGCGAATTCATCGTTTAATTCCGGTTTATCGATCTGGTAAATGTCCTTAACCGTGACTTTAAATTCGCCCCGCTTACCGGCCATTTGTTTATTGTTATAATTTGCTGGAAAGGGCAGACTGAATTCTTTCGGCTGGCCCTTGGTCATCCCAATAAGTTGATCTTCAAAACCGGGTAAAAAATTATTCGAGCCGATGACGACCGGATGTTGTTTGCTTGAACCATCTTCAATTAAAACTCTGTCCAGGTAAACATCGACATCAATTTCGACTTTGTCGCCCGCTTTGGCCGCGCGCTCAACCAATGCTTCGGTCGCGAACATCGCCCGTAAATCCTCCAGAGCTTGATCGACTTGCTTAGGTGTTACGGCCACAGCCATTTTATTGGCGGAGAATTTTTTATAACCTTCAAGTTTCACCTCCGGCAAGGTGGCTACTTCGGCGGTATAGGAAAAATCGTTGTCTGGTGCCAGTTTTAAAATACTGATTTTCGGCTGGCCGAGGGTTTGGACTTTATTGTCCATCACGGCACTGACGAAAGATTTCCGGACAGCAAATTCAGCCGCCTCTTCCCACAGCGCCTGGGCGCCGATTTTCTGGGCCACAATACCGGGGCTGGCCATACCTGGTCGGAAGCCCTCGATTTTATGTTCTTTTGAAAGTTTTTCCGCTGCTTTCTGGACATGCGGTTGCATTTCCACGGCGGTTAGTTCGACGGTTAATTTAACGGATGACTTCGGTTGCTTGGTGACAGTGACGTTCATGCGAAAAAAATAAACTTAACAGGCTGACAGTGTAGCGATTTTGCCCACAATCGTCAACCGTTTGCTATACTCTACTCATGGAACTCGCTGAATTCGAACAATTGGTAAACGAGGCTATCGGCCAAATTCCTGATAATGTCCGCCGCAACCTTAAAAATGTCGCTTTTGTGGTTGAGCATTATCACCGTCAACCGCGGTCCAACGAAATAGTGATCCGGCGCGGCGCGGTCTTGCTGGGACTATATCAGGGCGTGCCGTTAACCCGCCGCGGCGGGCCGGGTTATAACATGGTTTTGCCGGATAAAATCACGATTTTTCAGGACACGATTGAACAAATAGCCGGTGGTGATCCAGGCCGGATCCGTGACATCGTTACTGATACCGTCCATCACGAAATCGGACATTATCTCGGATTTAACGAAGCTGAAGTCCGGCGTTGGGAACGTCAACGTAAATCTTCGTCATCACGCCAGTAATAATCTATAATTTATAGACGTAAATGCTTGAGCCGAGTTTTTTTTCTGGCTTGATATCCCACAGCCACCGGTATGAACCGTCGCGGGACCATAATCGCCCGACGCTGATCGCCGCGTAACCAGTCGGCCGGGCTTGAGTTTGTAATTCTGACGTAGTTGGCAGCGGGAGTGGGTTGGGTATATAAGCCGAGAAATCAGCTCGGCCGTAAAAAGCGAAGGGGATGGAAGTTAGACCACGCTGGCGCATGAATGTTCGCAATTTCGGCAGATCCTGGCCCCAGTCCAAATTCGAATCGCGCATTATTCGCCAGCCGTTGCCGTTTCCACCGACCAGCGGACTAAAATAACCTATTTGATTTGGATAGGTTGCGGCTTCAGTAATAAAAGCTCCGGTCACGATAATAATTGGGATTAAATACTTCCGCCAGTCCAGCCATCGCAATTTAATCATGCCCGCCGCGCCAGCCAATACCAGCAGCGGCGGATATATCGGCATGATATGCCGCCAGCCTAAATTCAAATGACTGAACAGGGCGGTCACGAAATAAATCAATGGTGGAATAACATAAATCAACCAGCGCTGGTCGATCGCCCGAAAAGTTGCCAGGCATGATGGCTGTTTGCGTCGGGTGTGGAACAGCCAAGCTCCGAACATTATCAGCACGGTAATCAGCGCCAATAATGTCGGTAGCGACGTTTTGGCTATAAAAGCCACCGGAAAATAATACCACCAGCCCAAATCGCGGACTTGCCCGAGGAGGTAGCTTTGATGACCAGCCACGCTGTGACCGATGACGGAAATCGCGCCGCGAAAAAAAGTATAAAGGGGATAGTGATAGTATTCCAAACGGACAGCTAGGCTTCCCAGCCTAGAATTGCGGTCGCCCAGGTCATTGACCACGAAATTTTCCAGCGGGCCGCGGTTGTTCAATAAATTGGTGTTCAGGGCTTCCTGTCGTTGGACATACAATTGCGATATGCGCGGATCATCAATCGGCCGGCGGTAATCGAAGCCATAGACCGCCCAGATAATCACCAGCGAGATCGGTAGCCCGATTCCAATCGCTTTCCAGATATTTTTCGCTTGCACGGTCGGGTGGTCGGGGCGGTGAATTTTTAGCGCGATCCACAGTCCGATTAAACCCGCTATTAGGGCATAGATGGAAAACTTTGTTAAACAGGCGCCTAGAAAAACTACGCCAAACCAAATTACATTACGCCGGGTTGGCGCGATTATTAACCGTTCTAATCTAATTAAGGTAAAAAATGCTAGCGCGGTAAATCCTAGGTCAGTTGTGACGTAACGACTGTGGGCGATAATGCTGGGGTCGAACGCATACAGGCCGAGCGAAATAAAACCACCGGCTGTCCCCCACAGCGACCGGCTGACCCGAAAAATATACCAGCCCAGTAGTAGGCTCAATAGCATGATTGGCAACCGCCCGAGCAATAATAATGTATCCGGCGACAAGCGATTTTGGTATAGAACCAGATCACCGAAATTCCACTCATCAACATTGGCCCAGGTCACGTCTGTTAATGGCAATGTGACGGGTGAAAAAACCAATGGCATAGCCGCTAACATTTTTACCAGCGGCGGGTGTTCGGGGTTCATCCGAAAATCGCCGGTCCGCCAATAGCTCAGTCCAGCCGATAAATGAATGGCTTCGTCGTTGGTGGCCGATTCCTGAACCGCCGTGCTAACCTGAATTATCAACATCACTGCTAATATCAAAAACGCACCAAGTTTTGTTTGGCTCGACATTGTTTTCACCGCAGAGTTAATCACATCGATTATTATATCATCACTGGAATATTTCTTACAGAAAAATCCCCCGCGGTAATGCCACGAGGGACGGTTGAGGGCGCTGATTAGATCCAGCGATGCAGTAGGTGATGGATCCGACAGCGGGTTTCACGCCACAGCCAAGACCGGCGCCGGCGAGTCCACGGCTGGACCGAGTCACGATCGAACTCGGCGACATCCTGCTCGGGGATGATCGGTTCGAGACCAAGCTGTCGCTTAACTAGCAAAGCCGCTCGGACAATCATCCCCTGGTGAGCGATGATGGCCGCTGATTTTTCCTGCCGTTTGGCGACTTCATCTTTAATGGCCAATAGTAGGTCACGAGCAGACAGTTCGATGCTGCCCGGTTGTGGCCAGATCACTTTAATCCACCGCCAGTTCAGCTGGTACCAGTCTGGATCAAGCGCCGCCGCCACCTCCCACTGGAGATAGCACGAGCGGCGGCCGCGAGCCATGGTTTTTTGGACTTCTGTGGCCAGCTTATAATTCAGCCGCCCGGGATCAAAACCTTTTTGGCATAGCGCATCGATCGCCTGATGGTTAGCGCCATTGGCCTGACCGAAGCGCTGGCGAAAAATAGCTACCTGACCGAGGTTCTCGTCAGTAACTTTTTGACGACCGAAGGCCAGGGCGATGATCGCTTCCGCGTCATCATAACGGCCGAGGCGTTTCAGCCCCAGCCAGCACAGCGGATACCGCAGCCAGAGCTGAAGCAGATTTAACACGGTCGCCTCCGCGGGTAATGGTTTTAAAACAGCATGACCAGCACAAGATCGGCCCTACCTTAAAACAAGCCAGGTCTACTGTCAAGCGAATTTGGCTTCTCGACTTTACTAGAAGTCCAAATGTGGCCAGTGTTCGAGCTGGTCGAGAACCAGTTTGCCGAAAACTGTTTGGCTATTTAGGAATCGGCTTGATTACTTCCGGTCCTTTTTCCCGGGCGTAATTAACTCGCCGCGAGACCGAGTACATGGTCATTAGTTCATCGGGGTATGGTTGTAACAGGTCTTGGGCCGTAGCGGGAGGTGTTTTTGCGTTTAACCATAATTCTTCTTGACCAGTCGGTAATATTACCGGCATGCGGTCATGAATTTTTCCGACTAGGTCATTAGCCAAAGTGGTAATAATCGCAAAGCCGATATTTTTTTTATCTTCTGTCTCCGGAAGCACGTCATATATGCCCGCGAAGCTGAATGGTTTCTTGTCCCGCCGGGTAAAACGATAAGGAATACTAATCTTTCCTTGGCGACTCCATTCATAAAACCCGTCGGCCGGGATAAGGCAACGTTGTTTTGTAAATGAGTGGCGAAAATACGGTTTTGTGGCGATCGATTCCGCCCGGGCATTAATCACCCCGTGACCGCGGGAATTTTTTAGCCAGTGCGGCCGATAATCCCATTTGGCGACCGTCGTTTTTTCGGGTTCGGTGGAGGTGATGATCGGTAACATCTCGCCCGGCCGGGCATTATAAACCGGGTGCCAGCCGGCTGGGGTGGCCACCCGGAACACTTCTTTCCAACCGCTCGGAGTCAGGATAACTGAAAAAGCGCCGCACATAATCCAGCTACGCCTGGATTAGTTTAAGAATCTGTTCACTTTTTTCCCGGGTAGCTGATTCCCCATGTTCAATCAGGTGAGCGAATGATTTTCCTAATGTGATGACGCTGTGACCGGTCAGTTCCGGGACAATCATGACAAATTGTGACGGCGCTAGCCGGGCTAATCGTAAGTCAGTGATTTCGTTTTCCATTAAATTTAGGGCGGTTCTTAAGACGTCAATTAGATTAATTTTTTTACTCGGCTGGAGATGTTCGATGCCGGACGCGTTACTGATGATGAAATGATCAACCTCCGGCGGCAGGTTGGAAAATGGATGTTGATCAAGCACGCCGCCGTCAACATATAAACCATCATCATTTTTAATCGGCGCGATAATACCCGGTACCGCCATACTAGCGCGAATGGCCGGCTGAAGCGGACCGGTTCGCCAGATCACACTTTGGCCGGTCGTTAAATTGGTGGCATTAACGGCCAGGGGGATTTTCAATTGTTCAAAAGTCGACGCGCCGATAAAAGCGTAATATCGCTTTTCAAATTTTTCCAGCTTGGTTAAACCAAGTTTCGAAATTGGCCATTGAAACAGATCAACCATTTTTTGCGACAGGGCAAACCGTTCAATGTCTTCAATCGATTTACCAGCGGCATAGCCCGCTCCGACAATCGCTCCGATACTGCATCCGGCGATGGCGGCAAAAGACAGCGGCATGGTTGATAACGCTTTCAAGACACCGATATGGGCTATGCCCCGTGTCCCGCCACCACTTAAAACCAAACCCAGTTTGCGACTAGTCATATATCAATCATCCTACCGCCTGCTCGTGACATTCACAAGAGCGATGTTGACACGGCCAAAGAATTTATGGTAGTCAATCATTAAAGTTCATTGATGTCGCGCCGATCAACCGCTTAACCCGGAGGTGATCATGTGGAATATCACCTTGAATGACGTGGTTGACCTGATTGTCGGGTTGATCGAGTGGAGCACGGCGGGATTGATCGCTGCCCTACTGATCATCGCGCTGGTGGCGAAATTGGCCCGGACTAAGCAGTCCTGGATAAAACCCCCCAACTCGGGCGATCATCGCCGGGATTAGGAGCTCACCATGCCGGCCTTTGATTCGGCTTTTAACGCGTTCATTAGCCTCTGTGCCTACTGGCTGGTCTACGGTGCCATTGTCGCCATCGCTATTCTGGCCAGTGCCGAACTGTACGACTGGCTGAAATCAAAACCACCCCGCCATTGATTGGTGGGGCTTTTATTTTCGCCAGCGGCCCTTAATATAAACCCACCGCCACCACACCCGGCCAACTAGAAAGCCACCGATCGCGCCCAAGATCGGTAAACTAATTTGTAACCACGCCGGCAGCGCGCACAATCCATCGCCGATCACTGCACTCCATTTTACTATCCAGTGATTTTTATCAGCCAGGGTGAGGTAAATCATTTCAATCGCCGCATGTAGTCCGAAACTTAAAATAACACCCAGCAGGGCGGTCAGGGCGAGGTAAATCGGACGTTTCCAGATGGGTTGATTGGTGAGGTTCATGTCCTTAGTATAGCAGGATGTTCTTAAGCCTCCCATCTAAATGCTACGTCACTTTCTCCCACCCAAACTCCGGCCGACCAAAGTGGCCATAAGCGGCAGTCTGACGATAAATTGGGTGGCGCAAATTTAATCGTTCAATAATCGCTTGGGGACGAAAATCGAACCGCGGCCTAATAGCCGCGGTGATATCCCGACCACTTTCATCATACCCCACCAACATCACTGGTTCGGCCTGGCCGATAGCATATGCGACCGAAACTAAACACTGCTTTGCCAATCCAGCTGCGACTATTGATTTCGCCGCTAACCGGCACATATAAGCACCGGAGCGATCGACCTTAGTGGCGTCCTTTCCGGAAAAAGCCCCGCCGCCGTGCGAGATCAGACCGCCGTAAGAATCAACCATGATTTTCCGGCCAGTTAAGCCGGTATCAGCCGCGAATCCACCACGGTGCCAAGCGCCAGCCGGATTGATATGAACCAGTGCCTGATTGATATCCCCGATCACTGGTTTAATTAATTCGCGGCTGACGGTGGCACGCAGCAGTTCTAACGAGCATTGTTCGGGATGTTGAACGCTAACGACAACCTCAGCCACCCGATCATGATCCATAGTGACCTGGGTTTTACCGTCCGGCCCGAATTTTTTTATCGCGGCTAACCCAACCGCCAAGCGGTGAGCCAGCTCAAGACCGCGGGGCAACATGGTCGGGGTAGCAGCGGTGGCATAACCGTACATAATCCCTTGGTCACCGGCGCCACCGGTATCAACTCCCTGGGCAATGTCCGGAGACTGGGTCACAATGTTAGTTTGCACCTTTAGCGGTTCATCATAGCCAATCTCCTGGTATACCTGTTGGGCAATGGCGGCGTAATCTACTTTTGCTTTTGATGTTATTTCTCCGCCAATCAATAGCTGACCGTGCGAGCCAAAACATTCCACCGCTACGCGTGAAAAAGGATCCTGAGTCAGGCAGGCATCGAGAATCGCGTCGGAAATCTGGTCGCAGACCTTATCCGGATGGCCGGCGGTCACGGATTCAACCGTATAAACTTCAGGTATAAACATAATCGCTTTCCTTTATGGGGAAAGCGCGAAAATTAGTCGCTATCTTTCCCCACTTAATAGTAGGGCTGGAGGTGGCACGTTGCCCCGAACCATTCGCTAACGCTCAGGTTCTGGGTACGTTGTCGGTGGGTCATCGAGCCAGTGCTCTCGCCACGCTCTTGATAGGTTAAGTTGTGCGGTGATAGTAGCAGGTTTTACCGGAAATAAAAAGACGTGGCGTTAACCACGTCGTTAAAGAGCAAATCAGGCGGCCATGACGCGCTTGCCCAGTTCGACTTCGACGTCGAACTCATGCGGTTGGGCGTAGACGGTCCGATCCTGAACAAAACTGACGCCGGGAATGGTCTTGGCCAGGGCTTGGTTAGCCAGCATCACATTGCGGAGCAGCTTGATGATGATCTCAATGAACTGGGTCAGGTTATGCTTGATGATAAAAGCAATCGCCGTTTTCTCGTCATGAATCTGCGTCCGCGGTGGATGGAGTCGCTGACCCAGCACGCCGGTGGCGTATTCCCGGCTCTGACGGCGACCGTGGTCGGTCAGCTCATCGACGTTCCGTTCCCAGTACGTGAACAGGGCGGTACTGACCTGCGCCAGTTCTGTTTCCAGCGGGACCAGGTCGTCCGCCAGCTGATCCTGAATAGCCAGGATTTTTTCGTTGGCGCGGTTGACCAGTTTGATGGTCGCGGTTTTAGCTTCACCCAGTCGAGTCAGGTAGTCGTTAACTTCTTCGTCGTTGCGGGGTAGCGGCAACTTCGGTACTCTCACTCTCCTGGTCTTAGACATGACGCTCACCTCCGGTGGTTTAGGAACGACAAAATTTGTTGTGAAGATCCGTTCGGACCCTATCGCTTTAACGAAAAAATGTCAATGTCATTAATGCCCGTTGGCTATCAGCCTTCGAGCGAACGAGTGGAACGAGGAAGTCGAGAAGCGTTAATTTCCGTTTCAAGGTTCTCGACAAACTCGAACACTTACCGGATTTATACTTTCAGCCGATTATCGACAATTCTTTTCTCCCCCGGACACCTCCCCCGGATCAAGTCCGGGGTCGGTTCCCGGGGCTTCGCTGCGCTGCGCTTCATTGTTGTTATGACTTTGGTCGATTGTCAATTATTCTTTTTTCTTTCAACTCGGTTTCCATCCCCAATTTCACGGTCAGCTCTTCGGTCGTGTGTTGTTCGAGATGGGCAGAGATTTGCAGTTCGGCGTGTAACTTTCTAACTACTTCCTGACGGAGAGCGTTGAAATCGACGCCCGCGCGCGGCGAAACGTGTAGAATCAGCTCATCCAGGTCATGCGGATCATTGTTTTTCTTATTGATTTCCAACTGCCATTCATCGACACCCTTAATTGAGGACATCAACGGAAATACGTTGTTCAGATTGACCAGTTCGCCCTTGACCTTGGTCAGGTGAAATTCTTTGATGTCACTACTCCGCTGGATATCCGGCAAGATGCGCGGCACGGTCCGGCCGCAATGTGGACAGGGATCATATTCGATGCCTTGCGCCAAGTCGCCGGTACGGTAGCGCACCACCACCGTGCCGCGCCAGTCCAGCGCGGTAAAGACAATTTCACCGGGTTGTCCCTCGGGCACACGCTGACCGTTTTTATCGACCAACTCGATGTACTCTAAGTCTGGGAAAAGATGATAACCGGTCGACTCGCCGCATTGGATCCAGGCCGTCTTGGCTTCCGTCAGAGCGTAAGTGGCCAGGATTTGCACTTCCCGGGCTCCGACTTGAGCCAGCATTTCACGAACTTTTTCGCGAAAGGCTGAGCTGACCCGTTCCGCTCCGTAGACGACATACTTCAGGTGGGAAAAATCGCGGTGCTGCTCGATGGCTTGGCGGAGGAGGTGGTAGCTGTAACCGGGAATGATAACGAGGCAGTTGACTTTTAGGCGTTCGATCGAGTCCATGATTTTCTGCGTGCCCATTATTTTTCCGCCACCGGTAGCCAGCGCAGTTAATCCCGCTTCCAGCAGGCCGTAGTAAGCCAACCAGAAACCCAAGTGTGGTGAATACGGAAAAGCGTTCAGTCCGACGTTGTCTGAGCTAAAATTAGCCACATTAAAACAACGGCGACCGGCTTCTTTTAAAAGCTCAAGGTCATAAGCTGAATAAGTGAATGGCGTCGGCAGAGCAGTCCGGCCGGTAGTGAAATGCAGATGCAATGGTTTGTATTCTTTTTCCAGCGTCGGTTTCGGATCCTGGCGCCGCAGTTTCATGACGATCAGTGACAGTAGTTCCTGCTTGGTGGCATGTTTTTTAAGTAGGTGTTCATCTGGTTGTAAAATCAATTGTCGCGGTTTGGCTGGGTCGTCAACCGTCGGAGCGATATCCTCTTTTGATATCAGCGGCAATTTGGCTAAATCATCAGTGGTGGAAAAATCGGAAAACTTCAAATGATGTTGCGCAAATAACTTCTGGTAAAATGGCGAGTACGGAAGTTTATGGCGAAAAAACCAACGCAGTTTTTGGTTTTGTAGATCTTTGATTTCCTCCCGGTTTAGATGACTAACGTGTGACCAGTCTTGATACATATATTAGATAGTCTTATTGCACAGCGGCGCGATCGCGCTCATTAATTTATCAGTTTCCTGTTCAAGCCACTCCCGGCTCAATTCGGGTGGCGGTTGAAAGGTTAAAGGTTGACCGAATCGTAAACTAACGGGATGATTTTTTGAACGCCGGAACTGCCATGATTGTGTCACGTTTTTTCCGGCCGAACAAGTGATGCCCAGTGGTACCACCGGCACACCAGCCAGGGCAGCCATTCGGACCGTGCCAGTCTTGCCTGGCAGTAATTTATCAGTGTCGTTGCGCTGGCCTTCGGGGAAATTGCAGATGACCTGGCCAGACTTTAATGCTTTCACGGCTGGGTCAACGATCTGACCATTATTATCTTTGGGAATCTGCACTGCCAGGGTGGTCCACCAATAATTATTCGTTTTAGTCAGAAAATGGACCGGGGTATTTAAATTGATACCGACCACGACGGCAATGTAAAAACCATCGAGGTAGTCAACGTGATTGGCGGCGATTAAAAATCCGCCGGACTGGGGCAGCTGTTCAAGTCCGTGGACATCTTTAACCTTCGACCGGAATAATGGGTAAATAACTGCCTTAACCAGACTGTAAGCAAGACTGGAATCAGTCATATCATGCCGGGTAAGATTTACCGCACAGCTGTCCGATCTTAACCATGATTTCACCGGCGATTTTTTCCAGGTCGGTATGCGTCGGTTCGCCACTGGGTAAATTTGAAAAATGAATCGGCGGGCCGAAGCAGACGGTGGTTTTTCGCCATGGTAAAAGTGCATTTAAAATAGCCGCTCCGATTGAATAACCTTGCGGTACAATAATTCCAGCCGGGATAACCGGCGCCCTGGTCTGCAACATCAGGCGGGCGGTGCCGGTTTTCCCTTTCAGCAAGGTGGTTTGCCAATTCGGATTGAGTCGCGGCGTATTACGTTTGCCCTCCGGGAAAATTCCAACCACTCCGCAACGTCGCAAGTGTGCTTCAGCCCGGCCCAGGACCCGGCTCGGCTCTTGGCTATCGAGTGGCAGCATTCCCAACGCGTCAACAATGCCTCGACCGAAGACTTTCTGAAAAGCGGCGACGACCGACGCTTTAGTCAGAAAAAATGGACTTAGATGACGGGCTTTCCAAACCGCTATGTGCAGGGTTGGTGGATCCATGTAACCCTGGTGATTGGCGACCACGATAAACGGTCCAGTGGTGGGTAGATTGTCCGCGCCTTCAACCCGAACACGCCCGACAAACGTCAGACGAAGAGTGCGAATCAACCAACGTTGCCAGCCGGCCGTTTGTTTATATGGTAGCGGCGTAGTGCTATTAGCCAGCGGTTTCCCTGATAGCCGGCTGATGTCCTTCATTAGTTGATGGCTGTGTGTATTTAGTAATTCATCATCATGTCCGGTCAGTTCAGTGACTGGCAATATCATTGGTGCGCCAAAATGCACTTCGCACCGTTTCCAAAAAGACAGGTACCAGGCTAACATCCCCCACGACCGACCGACCGTGCCGCGGACACCAACCGGGACGATTGGCGCGTTGCTGCGCAACGCCAGGCGCACGGCGCCGGTCCGCGCCGGCCGCAGAGTCGGCTCTGGATTGCTATTGCCCTCGGGAAAAATCACAATTGGGTGTCCGGCGCGGAGATATCCTTCGGCCACCTGCAAGGTCTCCGCCCGGTTGTACTCTTGAATCGGAATTGCGCCGAACAACCGGTACTTGCTCGTTTGGGAAATATATTTCAACGGCTTACGGATGTGTTGGTAGAGGGCAGCGGCAACCATGGCCGAATCTATCCACGACTGATGGTTCGGGCAGACGATAAATCCACCATCAGTTGGTAGATTTTCCAATCCGACCACCCGGTCAATCCGCCAGCGTATCAGCGGCAGTAACCACCAGCGGAGTATGCGATACGGTGAAGCCATAACTCATTCATTATACCGCAATAGCTTTGACTTGACACCGTAGTACAATCGCCTGTCACGAAATTGGAGCTTGGACTAATTCATTGGACAAGCCGCGTTGGTATAATCTAAATTCTCATAAAGAACTTCGAAAATAGTAATGAAGAAGCGCTCAACAACATTGCCGGTGTCTTGAAATGCACAGAGAGGCTCATCACTTCCCTCTCGGCTACGCCGTATCCCCCTTCTGAATTCAGAAGGGGGGCTTAGGGGGAAGTAATTAACGATGAGCGTTTTTCCTTTTCCTCGTCAATCCCGATTTGACCAATCACTGTTTTTATCATAGGGTATCGCCGACAAGTTCGACTCTTTCACAACTAGCAACCAAATCGGAGGTGACCTGATGACTACGGGTACTGGTCGTAAAAGGCGCCAGTATTGGGCTCATCCTACGGCCATGATTAATCCGGCTGCTCAGATTGGAGCTGGGACAAAAATCTGGCAACACAGCCAGGTTTTAGCCGGCGCAATCATTGGCCAAGAATGTATTATCGGCCATAACTGCACTGTCTGGGGCCGGGCGGTACTTGGAGACCAGGTCACTCTGGAATCCAATATTGATGTCTGGCCAGCTGTGACGATTGAAGCCGGCGCCTTTCTGGGACCATCGGCTGTACTGACCAACGACCTGACACCGCGCGCTTTTCACAAGAAAGGTGGGGTTTACGTCCCCACTTTAATTCAACGTGGAGCGGCAATTGGCGCCAATGCTACCATCATCTGCGGTCACACCATTGGGGCTTATGCAGTCGTCGGAGCCGGATCGGTCGTTTCAAAAAACGTGTCGGCCTACGCTAAAGTGGTCGGCAATCCGGCTCGACGGATCGGGTGGGTTTGTCGCGACAACCGCTGGACAAATCTGGATTTCTCGATCCAAGCCCAAGTCATCTGTCCGCACTGCGGGTTGATCTATCGCTTAGAGAATAACTTAGTGGTTGAAATCGACCCTAACCAATCCCCAGCGGAGGCCCCATGAAGGGCATCATCTTGGCCGGCGGCACCGGATCGCGGCTCGATCCGCTGACCCGGGTAGCCAACAAGCATTTGTTGCCGGTCTATGACCGTCCGATGATCTACTTTCCGATCCAAACCCTGATCGGGGCCGGCATCACCGACATCATGATCGTCTCCGGCAAGGGTCACGCCGGGCAGTTTCTCGAGCATCTTCGCTCCGGTCACGATTTCGGCGCTCGTTTCACCTACGGCGTTCAGGAAAAGGCCGGGGGTATCGCCGAAGCGCTGGCGCTATGTGAGGATTTCGTCGGCCAGGATAAAGTAGTGGTCATGCTCGGGGATAACATCCTCGAAGACAGTATCACTAAGGCGGTCCAGGACTTCGAACACCTGACCTTCGGTGCGATGGTCTTCCTGAAACAGGTCGATCACCCTCAATCGTTCGGCGTTCCGGTCTTCAGCAATGGCCGGATCATCGACATCGAGGAGAAGCCGGAAGTGCCGCGATCATCGTTCGCGGTAGTCGGAGTCTACTGCTACGACGCCAGTGTCTGGCAAGTACTCAAAACGCTTAAGCCGTCAGGACGCGGCGAGCTGGAAATCACCGACGTCAACAACCACTACGTCCACCAGGGTTCGATGACTCATCAAGTTCTCGAGGGTTGGTGGGGCGATGGCGGCGAGTCTTTCGACAGCCTACTCGAGGCGGCCAATCTGGTCGCCACCAAGAAGCGTCAAGTAGTTAAAACATGATCCTTCGGCGTCACCATTTCATCGGTGACGCTTTTTTTACCACCACGAGCCGCTAGCAGTGGAAATGCTAGCCGGGTAAGTTCCTTTGAATATCCGACTGCCGGCCTTGTATTCGAGTTGTTCAATCGAAAATCCGGGGATCGCCACCAAGTGCTCGTTCAGGATTTTCTGGGCGTAATCATTAAACTGCTTCATGTATTTACCCGGGACCGACATTTTACCAACGCCGGCTTTTTGGATATCAAGGTTGACGCTGTTTGTCCCGGTCCGATCAACCATCACCTTGACGTAGATCGGGGCGTTCAAATATCTTTTAGCGAAGGCGGAAATTTCCATCCCGCCATCAATAAATTTTACCTGAACGTCGCGGACGTACGGATCGTTGGTGGTATAATGCTGTATCCAGGCGGTAATTTCTGCTGAGGTTAATTCAGATCTGGAAGGGACGCTGCCAGTAAAAACTTTGCTGCCGAACACTGAATAACTGGTGGCATCGCCGTTGACTTTAATCGGAACAGTGGTTGAAACTTTCAACCAATCAGCCTCAGTTGGATGAATCCCTAAGTCTTTCGGTTTAGTCGAGCCGAACATATTAGAAATAACCGGCACCTGACCATAGCCGGTATAGCCGAGTACAAATACAACTAACAATACAATCACGCCCAGGGTAATCCATGGCCAGCGGTGGTGTCTGGGTTTTGGTTCGGGTGGGATCGGGGGTGGATTAGTCGGCCTGGTTCCGAGTGACATGGCGCCGTTCATAATTGGTTCCTTTCGCTTCTAGTCTTAGCTTGTTTATTAATAAATGTCTATGCCGCGGTGGCTAGCTGTTCCTGCAAGTCTTCGTAGACTGGTAAATAATCTGGTATTTTTTTCAATTGCTCGAGCAGTTGGCGGACAAAACGTTCAATTACGGACTTTAAACTTTGTTCGTCGCGATTTTCGTACGCCTGATTAATGTCCTCCAGCGGCAGGCGAATCAATAACACATCCTTGGGCAAATGTTTCCTTTTTTCCTTAATAACAGTTCGGTTCCGGGCGGTGGTGAATTGAATAGGAATTTCCCGGTTAGTGCCCTCGATTGATAAGACTAAATCAGTTTTTCTGACGGCGTCTTCCCGATCTGATCCGTGACGGGCGTGAAACCAGGGGAAATGGTTAAGGATTTCAATTAATAAATCCTCGGCTTTCTGGCCCAAGGTTTTTTCCCGCATCTCCCACGGCCGGAAATAATTTTGGGAGAATTTCTTATCAAAAATTTTAGCGATCATGGCATCGATTTCTTCCCAACTTGCCTCCGAGGCTTCGGTCGTGGTGACCTCACCCTCGTTAACTAATTTGTTGATTTTATGGGCGTCATTTACCGACTGGTCCCAGATGGGTTGATATTCGCGTTCGGGCATATCCCGATATTAGCACTCATTCATCCGGTCTAACAATATCTGTCTTGACATTTTTGATATTTGGGTGTAATCGGGAATTAAGGACAGCTCATTGACAATCTGGGTACGCTCTCGGCGTGGCCAAGTTTGCCAATCGAGAAAGTCCTGGTGTGCCCGCATGGAGGCCAGGTAGGACAATGGTCGGCACGCTGCCCTGCATCTAGCTAAAGCATCTGCCCTGCTGTCCAAAATCAGGGATGGCACCAGGAGGTAAAAATCATGAAATACCTGTTGGGGTTGCTGATGGCAACCGGATTGATCCTGATGTTGGTCACTCCGGTTAATGCTCAGGTGGTCGTTTACACCGACCCTGGGTGGAACGGGCGTTGGGACCAGTTCTCGACTGATATTTTTGACCTGCATAAGTTCAAGTTGTCAAAAAATATCAGTTCGTGCTGGGTTGACTCCGGTTGGCGGGCTTACTTCTACGCCGAAACTTATTTCGGTGGCGAGCCATACGTTGTTGATGGACCGGCATACGTCACTGATTTTAAGTGTTGCGGTTGGAACAACAAGATTCGATCCATTTATCTGGAACGTCTTCACAATGACGAATGGGTGCGTGATTCTGGTCGTAATCCTGAAGTCAGCCAGCCAGCTTGTGAGTGTAAGAACCGACGGTCGACTTTTCCTTTCTAGTTGACCCGATGTTTGTTCCTTAACCACATCCACGCCGCTCGGCTTGCCGAGCGGCTTTTTTCTATCTTGACAATTTTTGTTTTTTGGAGTATTCGGGGAATTAAGGACAGCTCATTGACAATTCGGGCGCATAAACAATGTGTGCCAGCTTTGTCATACGAGGCAGTCCTGGTGTGCCCGCATGGAGGCCAGGTAGGACAATGGTCGGCACGCTGCCCTGCATCTAGCTAATGCATCTGTCCCGCTGTCCGAAATCAGGGATGGCACCAGGAGGTAACGGTCATGAAATACCTGTTGGGGTTGTGTCTGGTGGTCGCCTTGATAATCGCGCTACCGGTCCCGAGCCAAGCTCAAGTGGTATTTTTCTGGGACATCAATTTCAATGGCCGGCAGATTGAGTTCGACCAGGACGTAGCAAACCTGAAAAACTACGGAGCGAATGACAAGTTTAGCTCCATGTGGGTCGATGCGGGCTGGCGGGTGACCTGGTACAAGCACATCTACTACGACGGCCCATCGTACTGGGTTGATGGCCCAGCCTGCGTCTGGAACTACAAGTGCTGCGGCTGGAACGACCTGATCAGTTCGATCCGGGTTGAACGTTTGCCGAACGTTGAGTGGGTAAGAGGTTCTGGCCGTCCGGCATATCAGGACGGTGATGGCCGGCCGATCTGCGAGGATTGCCCGCCACCCGAACCGCCCGAGTCTGGAGGTCGTTATCGTTAAAGCACTTTGATTTTACTTCAACCGCCGCTCGGTTTCCTGGACTTGATCCAGGACCGAGCGGCTTTTTCTATTGACAAATAATTTAAGTTAAACTAGTTTACGGGCGTGGCTTGGTCGAATATGTTGACCATGCCGCGTTTGTATAACCTAAATTCCCATAAATTACTGCGAAAGCAATTACGCTGCTCCGCTACGCCAGCTGAGCGACATCTTTGGTGTTTTCTAAAAAAAGATCAACTACTCGGATATCGCTTTCGGCGACAATTTAGCATCGGTCGTTACATAATAGATTTTTACTGCCCCAAACTCCGATTGGCTATAGAGATTGAAGGAGAAATTCACCAGTCATCCAAGGTACAAGAAAATGATCTAGTTCGGCAACGTTTTTTGGAATCTTGCTTTATCCGTATCATCAGGTTCACCAATAACGAAGTACTTAATCAAACTGTGGGTGTATTAAAGATAATTGAGCGGTATATCACTTCCCTCTCGGCCTTCGACGAAACTCAGGCCGTCTCCCCCTTCTGAATTCAGAAGGGGGACAAAGGGGGAAGTGAGAAAACTCTTAAACCACAATTTGGGAAGGGCAACGGAGCGAAGCGAAGTGGGGTGGGTGAGAATCTAGACGAACAACGCAGCTAGTACCAAAGTCAATGTTGCCAACAATTTAATCAAGACGTGTAAGCTCGGTCCAGCCGTATCCTTGAATGGATCGCCGACGGTGTCGCCGACCACGGCGGCGGCGTGAGTTGGAGTTTTCTTGCCCTGGACGACGCCTTTCGAATCCTTGAACTCGCCGGATTCAATATATTTCTTGGCGTTGTCCCAGGCCCCGCCGGCGTTGTTCATGAACAAAGCGACGATTACACCTACCACTGTGCCAATCATTAACATTCCAGCCGCAGCTTCGGCTTTGAGGATGACACCGACCAGAATCGGAACCGCGATGGCGATCACGCCAGGGAAAATCATGTTCTTCAGCGCGCCGCGGGTGGTAATATCCACCGCCGTGCCGTAATCCGGATCTTCTGTCCCAGCCATGATGCCGGGTTTCTCACGGAACTGCCGGCGGACTTCTTCAATAATATACTGGGCGGTACTGCCGACGGCGCGAATGGCCAAGGCTGAGAACAAGAAGACCAACATCGCGCCGATGAACGCGCCGATGAACACCGGGATTTTGGCTAGGTCGACAACCGTAATATGGACTTCTTCCAGATAGGCCGAGAATAACAAGAAAGCGGCCAGCGCAGCCGAACCGACGGCGTAACCTTTGGTTAGAGCCTTGGTGGTGTTACCGACAGCATCAAGTCGATCAGTAATTTTCCTCGTCTCTTCGCTGGCTTTCGACATTTCCACGATGCCACCGGCGTTATCAGTAATCGGTCCGAAGGTGTCCATCGCTAAAACGTAAAGCGCGGTTACGAGCATGCCCATGGTCGCCACGGCCGTGCCGTATAATCCGCCGTGTTCGATCCCGGACCGGGCCCCCAGTTCAAACGAACCCCACAGCGCCAGACAAATAGCGATTACCGCGCCGGCCACGTTTTCCAATCCGACCGCCAGACCGGCGATAATGTTAGTGGCTGGACCAGTTTCCGAAGCTCGGGCAATTTCCTTAACTGGCCGGTACTTGTGCTCGGTGTAATACTGGGTCAGGAACAAGAAAACGATACTCAAGGCAATCCCCACCATGCCGGCGCCAAAGAACCACAGGTACGGCGTACCGAACATGACCTTCGAAACGAAGAAGAGGGCGACCGCGCCAAGAAATGAGGCTACATAAAATCCACGATTTAAGGCTTTCATTGGATCTTCATTTTCACGGGTTTTCACAAAGAAGACGGCAATAATTGAGGCGATCATTCCAAAAGCCCTGATTACCAGCGGGAACAACACACCCTTTAGGCCGAATGTGGGGAACAGGGCCACCCCGAGAATCATCGCTCCGATGTTTTCCGCGGCCGTTGATTCGAACAGGTCAGCCCCACGACCAGCGCAGTCACCAACGTTGTCACCGACCAAGTCGGCAATCACGGCTGGGTTGCGCGGATCATCTTCCGGGATACCAGCTTCAATTTTGCCGACCAAATCGGCCCCAACGTCAGCGGCCTTGGTGTAAATTCCACCGCCAAGCTGGGCGAATAACGCCACCAGCGAGGCACCGAATCCGAATCCAACAATGGCACCGGGAATTTGCTGCGGATCGTAACCGAAAAATTGGCGATAAACGAAAAACAATAGTGAAATGCCGAGCAGTGACAGCGACACTACCAAAATTCCCTCAACCGCGCCGCCGCGCATAGCTAAAGTCACAGCCCGGGATAGATTTTTTTGGTCGGCTTGGGCAGCTACCTTAGCGTTAGCCCGGACGGCAATGGCCATTCCGACGTAACCGGCGATCCCCGAGGCGACCGCCCCGAGTATAAAGGCGCTTGAAGTTTGCCAAGCGACTGTCGGTTTACCGGTGAAGTAATAAATGGCCGCAATCACGATAGCTAACACTGCGGTGATAATCGCGATGGTGGTATATTGCCGTTTCAAAAAAGCGTTAGCGCCGGCGCGGATGGCCTTAGCCACTTTTTCCATAGCCTCATTAGCCGCCGGGGCGCTGGTCACAAGCCGGGTCATTACATAGGTCATAATCAGACCAAGCAGGCTGACTCCGATGGTGAAATACAGGTATTCCATAAAAACTCTATTAACTTGTTAGGTAATTATAAAATTATTTTGATTCGGTCGGAGGTTCGTCGGTTTTAGCCGGTTCTAGTTCGGCTGGTTTTTCTGTCTCAGTTTCAGTTGGTTTATCGGTCTTTCCTGCTTCGGTAATTTCCGGCTTGGTTTCTTGCGGTTCTGGCTCAGTCGCGGCAGGTTCTTCGGTTTTTTGTTCATTAGCTTCACCGCTCTTTCCCTCGGTTTTTTTCTGATCAGCTCCGCTGCTCTTAGCGCTGTCGCCGCTTTCACCGACTAAGTCAATTTGCCAGCCAGTCAGTTTTGCCGCCAGGCGGACATTCTGACCGGATTTTCCAATCGCCAGTGACAACTGATCATCCTTGACTTCGGCCACCGCGCTGCGGTGATCATGATCAAGTTTGATAGAAATCACCTTGGCTGGCGATAGGGCGTTGGTGATGTATTTTACTGAATCATCCGACCATTCAATGATGTCGATTTTTTCGCCACCCAATTCGGAAATAACGGTTTGCACCCGGGTGCCACGCTGACCGACCAGGGAACCGACCGGATCGATATTTTTCTGATCGGAAAAAACCGCGATCTTTGTCCGCACGCCGGCTTCGCGGGCAATGCCTTTAATCTGGACCGAACCGTTTTGTAATTCCGGCACTTCAACCGTGAATAAATTCCGGACCATTTCCGGATGGGCGCGGGAGACGACAATTTCCGGACCTTTCGGGGTGATGCTGACGGAAGATAAAAATACCTTGATGCGATCACCTGGTCGGTAATGTTCGCGCTCGACCTGTTCCGGTGGCGGCATGATGGCGGTCGTGCGGCCGAGATCAATCAGCACCATCCGACCTTCGACGCGCTGGACCATGGCCGTCAAGACTTCACCTTCGCGGCCTTTGTATTCTTTGTAAATCGTGTCCCGTTCGGCTTCGCGGATGCGCTGAATCACCACCTGTTTCGCAGTTTGGGCCGCCATCCGGCCATAAGCGGCGGGGGGGAACAATTCCGTCCGGATTTCATCACCAAGCTGATGCTTCTTATCGAGTTTTTTTGCTTCTGATAGAGCGATGTGCTTTTTCGGATCAAATCGCTCTTCCGCTACTTCAACCGGTTTTTCCTCGGTTGGCGGCGCGGCGGCATCGGTTGTGGCTGGAGCTGGCACTGCGGCTATTCTCTTTGCTTCCTCTTCCGCCCGTTTCTGTTCCAGGTATTCTTCAAGTTTACCGGCTGCTTCAGCTTCTTCCCGACGCTTCTGTTCCTCTAAATATTCATCGTAAAGCTTATCATCAACTACGGTTTTAACGTCCCACACCCGGTTGGTGCCTTCATCAACATTAAAATTAGCCACGATATTCTGGTTCTTTTCGCCGAAATCTTTACGGTAAGCGACGGCTAGCGCCGCTTCGATCGTGGCAATGACCGAATCATATGGAATGTTTTTTTCCTGACAGATTTCTTCGATGGCTTGTTTTAATGGGGAGACTTGGGTCATAATATTTGATTAACCAAATAAACCAGTTCAGTCAAGAACCGGGTATAAGCAAGTTAACATTACAACCCACAGTTGTCAAGAAAACCACTTCCCCGTCGCTTTGGCATCAATCAAAAAAGCGCCACGTGAGAAACGTGGCGGTGGGGCCTACCGGATATCTTCAGTCAGTTCCTGGATGGTCGTCTCGATGATACCGGCGGCCTCCTGGTCGGTCATCTGCAACTTACGCAGCTGGGCAATCACCTTGGAAATTGCCTGCGGCGGCAGTTCCTCCATCCGGGTCAGGACGCGGCACAAACACCGCAAGGCTTGGCGGTATCCATCCTGAGCACTGGTCAAGGGCGGAAACTCGAGATAGCCCCTGAGGTCTTTGATCTCCTCCAGGACTACCAGGTGGCCGGGATGGCGCTTCCGCTTCGGAGTGGAGACTTTCGCTCGGGACATATGAGGCCTCCGTGACGTGGGTGAAGCACGACGGGAAAGAACAGCGCCCCCACCTTAACCGAAACCGGGGTTGATGTCAAAAATAAGAAGTGGTCAGGTTAATAATTTATCGATAAATAAAAAACCACTCCCCAGGGGGAGTGGCGATTGTTTAAGGCGCATTTGCCACAAACATCATCCAGAAGCCAACGACCAACATCAGCCCGCCGATGGCGCCCATTTTTACGAAGAACCCGACACCGTCGGCATCATAGTCCGGATTGTAGCTCCGGTTGTAGCCATGAGTCAGACCTGCTAGCAGCAGGGCGATGAAGCCGACAAGAGCCAGGATGGCACCGACGACTTTCAGTAGGACTTCCATGCTTGACTCTCCCTTGCCCGCGGATCGGTTACAGATCGGGGCTGATATACGGCATCTCTAGGTCCAAGGCCTTGATCATGGCCATGGTGAAATAGTAGCCCGTGATGAACCCCACTGCGGTAGTCAGCCAGTACCAGCCGGTCACGTGAGCGTGGCCGTACACCCAGATGCCGGCCGCGGAGATCAGCGCGCAAATGAAGATCATGAACAGGTGGCCGAACAATCCGGCCCGCCAGCCCATCTCCCTGATGTTATTCGGCATGGCCATCAGAAAAACAATGGCCGCCCACCCGAACATCACGGTAATAGCCATTGGCAGCACCAGAAAGCCAGCGGCGAAAGCCAGCAGTGCGGACATCGCTTAGCTCCTTCTGTTGGGGGTTTTGGCTTCCTTGCGATCTGACAAAGAACGCCCCTACCTTAGGCCGAACGTGAGGCAGTGTCAATAATCGCCAAAACTATACTCCGATATTCTCCAGGCGAGTTATTTTACCAGCTCAACTTCGGGTACCGGCGCCGCAGATGCTGGCAGGCTCGGGCATTGGCCAGGTTATGAAGCAGTGTGCCCCGATACATCAGCCCCAGGAGTCGTCTAGGGTGGCGGAATATTCTGAGCAGACTGATGACCGATCGGTATTGATGACGACTGGCAAGTTCCCACCAATAACGATTCACAGTGCTGGCTTTCATCCGTGAAAAAAACTTCGTCTGCGCGAGTTTCGCATATGAGGTATTTTCGATCAGGCTGGTCGCCGCCAGCCAGCCCGACGTGATGGCGTTGCGGATATTAAATCCGCCGAGTAAATCCTGTATGCCTGCCGCTTCGCCTACGAAGCATTGATGACCGACTTGCCAGCGGGGATGAAGTGAGAAGCTTCCGACGCCACCGACACCTCTCGGCTGGTGAATATCAAGGGCCACCGTCTGACGGAAGTATGCTTCCGCCGCCGCGTAACAAGCACTGACTTCACCGCCGCGTTCCATCTGAACGGCACACAGGCAACCATACCCCTTCGTGACCAATAAATATGCATAGCCCAGGCGACCGGTCTGGTCGTTCGCCACGACCATGGCCGTATCCGGCAATCCGGTCTGGAAAACAATCCCCTTGACGATTCCCACGACCTGGTCAAGTCGTGGCCCGGTGGCAATGATATCTGCCCGCTCAATCGGACAATCCGTCCGGAAATGAAATTGCACCCCGGCCGTGATGGCCTGTTCTTTTAGTCCCTGGTCGAGACTCCCCGGCATCATTCCGCGCTTAACGAGGTAGAAGAGAGGTTGCCGTGATTTTACTATCGTCGACTGGCGGGTGTTGCTGACCAGGATTTGTCGGACGGGGGTATAGTCAAACGTCGGAACGATATTCATCCGCGCCAAGTCATCGAGTACATCTATTTTTTCTGACCAATTTTCCAGACCCTGCAGATCACCATCGAACCGCATGCCGACGTCGGCATTTCGTTCAAACACGTGGACCTCAAAGCCGGCCTTGGCTAAGGTGATCGCGGCGGTCAGCCCAGCCGGTCCGGATCCGGCAATCTGGATTTTCTTGGTAGTAGTCATACCAATACTCGACCGTACCAAGATTCAGGTCGGCCTGGCAAGTCAGCCATTATGGCTACCCAACGTTCTCAAGATGGGTAATTTTGGCCTGGTGTTCGCCGGCTGTTTCGTCGATCGCTACCACATCAATCCGCACCGGCCGGTCAGTCCACTCCCGCTGGACTAAAAAATCTTCGGTCGCCAGTCGCAGGGCAGTCAGTTTTTTTACGCCAATGGATTCCGCCGCTGACCCAAATTTGTCCGACCGCCGGAGCCGCACCTCGACGGCCACGATCATCTCACCATCCTGGACGACTAAATCAAGTTCGCCCCAGCGCGAAGTGAAATGCCGAGCAATCAACTGATAACCCTTGCGGCGCAAAAAATCCTCGGCCAGCGATTCCGCCCAGCTGCCCAGTGCCTGTTTGCTTGAGGGCATGGGTTATGTCTTGACGACCACCAAGCCCCAATGATCATCGTCGGCCGCGAATTTTTCCAGCGGGGCGAAGCCGAGTGATTTTGCCGTCTCGGCAATGTGACCCTGAGCGCGGCGGCGGGCCGGTGGTGGGGCCAGTGGCGATTCCGTTTCCGGCTGCCAGTCCACGATCATCAACTGGCCGCCGCTTTTTATCATCCGGTGCACTTCGGCTAGAATGTCCTTATATTTTTTACTTTCATTCAGCAGGTTGACCATCAGCCCAGCGTCAAGACTGTTGTCGGCCACGCCACTGGCCCCTTTATAAATTTCCAGGTTGGACCACACGCCCCGGCAGTTTTCTAATCCCCGGGTTTTAACCGCGCCGAGTGCCGCCGACAGGGCTGGTTTAAAGACATCAAACATGATTACGCCGCCACTATTTCCTACTCGCTGAGCGGCGGCTTGGGCAAAAACGGCTGTCCCGCCGACCCCAAAATCCCCGACCTGCATGCCCGGAGACAGGGCGAGATGTTTTAATAGATCGCGGTTATTGAGTAAGCGGGGAGGTTCAGGCATGGCTTAGGTATGATAATCCTTATGCTGTCGTTCTTCAATGCGTTCCTCCGCCCACTTCATGACCAGCACAGTGATTGATAGCATAATCAGGGCGCCGATATAGTTTTCATAAAAATACCGGTTGGTTACCCCTAACACGAACACCACCACCACGCTCGAGGTTAGCCACTGCATGGCGGTGGGCCGGCGGATAATCCACCAACTGACCAGTGGATAAACGAACAACATGGCAACGACCTGGATTGGCAGCGGCGAGATGGTGGTAAAGGGTGAGGGTAAAACTTTTAGGACAATAAAAAATTGCCATAATGAATCACCGCTAATTGGAAACGTGTGTGGGATCGTGCCACCTAGAAAACGAATCAGGTCATCATACAAAGCTGGTCCGTTCCAGATCAGGAATGGTAAATAGATCGCCAGGGCCGTGCCACCGCTGATTAGTAGTGTCCGCATAAATTCCTGGCGCTGACCCGGTTGACCCTTAAGATTCCGCCAGCGCCATAGTAGCCATAGCGGCCAAATAAACCAGACTGTCTGCTTGGTCGCCAGGGCTAAGCCCATCAGGACACTCGACCAGGACCAGTGGCCACGACTGGCCATTATGGCACTGGCCACCAGGCCCAGAACAAACAGACTATCATTGAAGCCGGTGACTGGATATATGGTGACGGCTGGATTGGCCAGTATCAGCAGCCAGACCCAGCTTTTTGTTCGCCGGTTAGGAGCGAGGCGTAACAATAGCCAGACCGTCACCAAAAAAGCGCCGATCGATATTATTTTATAATCAAAGTAGATAGTCGTCGCTTTGGCTAAGAGAACTGGTACGATTGCGGTCAACAAAGTCACCGGTGGGTAAGGATAATGGGCTAGAACCGGATTAACCTTGTCATCGAAACGTGGTGGGTGAAGTTTTTCGAAGATCGTGCCCTGGAAACTGACGGCATAAGGATTAACTCCCTTGATCAGCATTTCCGCTGCGACTTGGCTTTGGATGGCGCTGTCATGGGTGCTGCAATAAGGACTGGCTAGCCAGCTACCGGTAATTGACCACAGCGCCACTGTCCCGAACATCATGATGGAAATTATTTTTATAGTTCGGTAACGAAGGTCTTCAGTAAGTCGTCCGAAGGACAGCGAAGTCAGCGCCATGAAACCGCCAATCCCCAGCAGATCAAGAATTAAGCCGGCTGGACGCAAACCCCAGAATAATATTTGTGAGGTGGGAATATCGAAATACGGACCGATAAAACCGCTCGATGTAAAATGACTACCGATAAAACCGCATAATAGTATGATTAAAGCTTCAACCGTGATCATGGATGAGCCTTAAGTAATCTCTTGATTGGCCGGTAACTGCGGCGGTGAGCTGCGCTGGGGCCGTGTCGTCGCAGTAGCAGCTGATGGCGCCTAGTGCCGTAACCTTTATGGTGATGAAATTCATAAACCGGATACCGACGGTGCAGCCCGGTCATTAATTCATCCCGGACCACTTTAGCCACAATCGACGCGGCCGCGATGGACACCACTCGCCGGTCACCATGTATAATCGCTTTCACCGGTCGCGGGCCGTACTTTATTTTCAGCGCATCAACCAACACTGCCTGTGGTTGAGGTCGAAGTTTTTTTAAGGCCGAGATCATGGCCGCTTGATTGGCCCAGGTTAATCCGCGTTGATCGATCACTGCCGGTTCAACCACTCCAACGGCCCAAGCCAGAGCCTGCCTGGTAATATGTACAAAAAGTTGTTGCCTTTTTTTCGGTGTTAACATCTTTGAATCATTAACTCCGTCAGCGTTGAATTTCCAGGGTAAAACTACTGCCGCTGCGACTAACGGTCCCGCCCAGGCGCCACGTCCGACTTCGTCCACTCCAGCAATCCTGGCGTGGCCCAGACGACGAAACATTTGTTCTTCTCTGGTGTGTGGTCGGCGTAATAGCTTTTTCACAAACCAGAAGATATTTCTAAATGTGTTCGTTAATAGCTTTTATTAGAACGTCCTTCTGTTGGACGCCAACTCCTTGCCAGACGACTTTACCGTCTTTAAACAGGGCTAGGGTGGGAATAGATAAAATATTATATTTTGCCGCAGTGTTCGGGCTTTCATCTACTTCCATTTTTCCGATCTTGGCTTTATCGCCTATATCCTTAACCAGTTCCTCTATTATCGGCTCTTGAATTTTACAAGGGTGGCACCAGACTGCCCAAAAGTCTACCAGGACCGGCTTAGTCTTTTCATTAATAACTTCTGGCTCGAAGTTTTGATCGTTAATTATTACCGCAGACATATTAGATTGTACGATTATATTGATTAATCAGTTTTTGTAATTTATTGAAATTATTTTGGTTAATTATATTTTTTCTTATTTCACGTTCAAATAAAATTCCGGCTAGTTGCTCAAGACCCGCCCTAATGGCGCTAATCTGATTCAAAACATCAGTACAAGATCTTTTTGTATTTACCATTTCTTCAATCGCCTGCAATTGACCGGATAATTTATGAATTCTGGCGTTAATAGTTCGTGACGCTTGTCTCATAAAACAATAATATACCCCCGGGGGGTATATGTCAAGATACCGTCCCCCTCCGCGTTGAGGGGGACGGAGGAAGTCTCGATCGCGTAAGCGCATCTGGACGACGGGAGGGGGTAGTCGAACCCCTGACTCCTGTCTCGCAACATTCCTGGTGGACTGTACCGGATTCGGACCGGTGACCTCCGCAATGCGAATGCGGCGCTCTACCAGCTGAGCTAACAGCCCCAGGAATGGTGCGGAACTAAGTTGGCAATCTATCAATTAGGTAATGGCCTTAAATAGAGCCAACAATTGATTGTTCCACGTAGAACAATTGAAATATTTGAAATGTTCCACGTGGAACAATTGACAAATATGCCAGAATATTGCGGAACATGTGCTTGGTGGACCCTAGGAGGATCGAACTCCTTACCTCTTCCATGCCATGGAAGCGCTCTACCAGATGAGCTAAGGGCCCAAGATGATATCCCTATGCCTTTATCCTTGTTAATAATTATACTAATATTTTCCCCTTATTACGGGCTACACCCGTCTTTCTTCGCCTTTGCCCCCACCAGGAATCGAACCTAGATCTATCCCTTAGGACGGGATTGTTCTGTCCCTTGAACTATGGGGGCACATGTTGAAGCGGGCATGTTTATGCTTTTAGCTAAGGGGTAAGGACAAAGGATTAATATACTAGCGCACTTGCGTCGTGAAACACTATTTAATCACTTTTTCAAATAGATGTTTACCAATTTCTCCAACTCGATTTGTTTTATCGTCGTAAATCTTTAACGTGATCATGCCAACGATGATCATCGACATTAGTATTGATAACACTAATAAATCCTTTCGAATTTCTTTTGATTCCATAATGCCCTAAGTGTACAGAAAATAATGAAAAAATCCAAATAACCAATTGACAATCCATTGCGGTTATGTCGTAATCGCAACAATGGATATATATCTTGATGATTATTAATTTTAAATAATCCGAATTTGTAAAAATAATTTTTTCCAAATTCGCTAATAATTTTTTTTCTTAAAGGCATCGTAAGGGCATGATTGATATATACTTCAATTACCGCGATTGGACATTTTTAGGTTTTGGTGACTACAATACCATATCTGAATTATTTATTTTGATGATCTTATATGGCCATATTTTCGCGCGATAACGAACAGCAAAAAGACGTTGAAACGATAATCGGAGCAACCGTCAAAGTTGACGGTAATTTTACCGGTTCCGGGGATGTGGTAGTCGAGGGACACGTCGCCGGCACCCTCAAGACCAGTAAAGACTTGCGCGTCGGTGAAGGGGCAGTGATCAAAGCCGACATTGAAGCGGCGAATGTTTTTGTGGCTGGAGAAATTCGCGGACACGTAAAATCTAACGGTAAAATCGAGCTGGCCCCGACCGCCAAAATTATCGGAAATGTCGAAACCCAGACCATCGCGGTCGCCCATGGCGCCATTCTGCACGGCAAGGTCACCATGGCCGGTCACGAGATGCCGCCGGAAGCCAAGGACGAAAAGGAAAAGTAGCCTCCATGTCGAACTACTTTTATGTGTTCGACAGCTTTCTCCAGGAACCGAAGTACCGCAGCGAGCTGATCAAGATTGAAACCAGATTAGCCACCCTGGGGATTCATGGTCGGGCGGAAAAAATCACTATTCTGAAAAATATCCAGGAAGCTGTTCGGGAAGCGATTAAGCGCGGAACGGAAACGATCGTTGTGGTTGGTAATGATAAAACCGTCAGTAAAATACTGCCGGAAATAGTCGATCATCAGGTCATGCTCGGCTTAATTCCGCTGGGTGAACCGATCACCATCGCTACAGACTTAGGTATTCCGGCCGGGGCGACCGCCTGCGACGTGTTATCGCGGCGGGTAGTCAAAGCGCTCGACTTGGGCAAAGCTAACAGTCATTATTTTATCCTCCAGGTAACTGCTCCGGCCGGGGCGCAAATTTTATGCGACGGTAAATACACCGTTCAGTCGCTCGATCCGGCTGGCACCATGGTGATTAATAACCTTGGTCGGTATGACCGGGTCACTAACCCGACTGATGGGCGGTTGGAAATTATTGTTCCCGGTCGAACTTCGGGACGAGGCTGGTTCTCCCGCGGCTCGGCGGCACAGGCCAGTAGCGTATTCGCGGTGAAAAAAGCTAGGGTTACAGGCGACCACGCCGCTTCGTCGCTGATCCTTGACGGCCAGGTGGTGGTTAAAACGCCGATTACCATCGAAGCGGTGCCGCGAAAACTGAAAATTATCGTCGGGCCGCACCGAAGTTTTTAACCATGGCCCCGCGTATAACCTGGTTTGGACATAGCAGTTTCGCCCTGACCGACGATCGGGTCACGGTTTATATCGATCCGTGGAAATTGCCCCCGTCAGCCCTACAGGCGGATATTATTTGTATTACCCATGAACATTTTGATCATTGCTCACCGGATGATATTCGGCTAATCGCCAAGCCGAAAACTGACATCGTGGCGCCATCAATTTGTGCCGATAAATTCTCAACCGAACACTTCCATATCATTGCTCCGGGTCAGCGCCTGGAGTTGCGCGGGCTGGTCATTGAAGCTGTGCCGGCTTATAACACCAATAAAAAATTTCATCCGGTCGACGCCCACCAGGTTGGTTACATTATTAGCATCGGCGAGCAGCGCGTTTATCACGCCGGCGACACTGATTTAATTCCCGAAATGCAAAATATAAAAGCCGACATCGCCATCTTGCCGATCTCCGGCACTTACGTCATGACCGCCGCCGAAGCGGCCGAAGCGGCCAAACGCATCCATCCGACCATTGTCGTGCCAATGCACTACGGCAGCATTGTCGGCAGCAACCAGGATGTTGAGCAGTTTAAGCAGCTGGTCCCGGGCGATATCCGGGTAAAAGTTTTTCCGAAAACAGTTTCATAAAACCGGTTCGTGCTCGTCGAGAACTATCTAATCAAAATTGCTGTCGCTTCTCGACTTCCCCCGCCTTCGCGGGGGTTGCCCGAAGACTGGTTTTATTGCAGTGTTCGAACCCGTCGAGAACTATATAACTATAGCCGCTTTTCGACTTTTTACTAACCTCGTTCGGGATCACTCATAAACTTAAGATTGCTAGTGCTCGAGCTTGCGAGCTATAGACAAATTTGGTATAATAGCGTTGCTAAACCTAAAAAATAATGAAAATTAACCCATTTTTTATTCCGCCACTAGCGAACAGCTAGCGTTTTATATTCTTCATATGGATTTCATCACTCCGCCCGAATCGCTTTTAAACCAACCAAAGGTCGGCACTCCGGTTTTGCATCAACCCGAAGCTATTCCGTCCACCAAACAATCACTGCCGAGTCACCAGCCGAAACCCCACCGCTCCAGTCATCGGGGGCGGATATTTTTAATCATTGGGATGGTGTTAATCGGTGTTTTAGGCGGCGCCTATGTGGCCTTCAGTCAGGGTTATGTCAGCTTAGCCTGGATGCCGGATATTCCCTATGTCACGCCGAAACCCAGCGCGTTTTTAAATTCATTTTTTGATTCGACCGACACCACTAACAACATTGAGTACGGTTACCGCTTTAGCGCCAGTGTAGCTGATCGTAAAAATGGGGCGGAACCGCTGTTTAACAGTGTTAATTCCAATTTGCCCGACAGCCCGATCGGCACCGTGCTTGAACCGCCGGTGATTCTGAAAGCCATTCCGGCCGATATGGCCCTAAATGGCGAGATGGCCATGGGCGTGGAATCGAATCAGACCGCGGCGCAAGCCAAGTTCTGGCTGACCATGAAGGGCAGTTTTTCCGGGGCCGGCAAGGCGCATCAACTTGATCTGGAAATCCGGAAAACCGACGATGGCTTATACGGCATTATCAATAAACTTCCCGCCCTGCCGGCGAATGAATTATTTGATTTATCAAAAGTTCAAAGTCAGTGGATCGAAATCGCCAGCGGCGCAACGATGTCTGGCCTGTTATCAACTGTTCAAGCCCAGGCCGAGAACCAAAACGAGGCCCTCAAGAAATTATTGCAAGAGCAGGAAACTTTAGTGGCCAAGATTCTCGACGCCAAGGTCTTTTCCATCACCCGGCCGTTGCCATTTTTAGGAAAAAATATTGAGGGCGCAAAAACTAATCAGTATACCGTTCGGTTAGTCCCGCAAAATGTCCCGGCCGCTTATCGCGCCGTCATTGAAGAATTTAAAAGAACCAATAGAGATACCGGCACGCTAGAAGACCAGCTTCAGGAAATGGAAAAACCGGATAACATGGCGCTGCTAAAACGGTTGGCTCGCAACACCCGGGTTGATGTCTGGCTGGAGGCCGAGACCGGATATTTGCGGCGAGTCCTGATGACCATCAATATCGTGCCACCGGATGCGGCTACTAATTTAAAGGATAAGCAGGTTAATGTTGAGCTGGAAATGACGATGGGTAAAATTAACCAGCCGCTGAATATCGAAACGCCCTCTACCGCCCTGGATTTGGAGGAGGCAATGATGATGATTTCGGGGGCAAGTCAAGACGAAATAAAATTTGAAAAGCAAATTAAACGAGTGGAGCAGGTCAGGTCAGCAATATATACATACGCCGCGAATATTGGTTCACACCCCGAATCATTTGACCAATTAAATACTGGTTTAAAAGAGAGATTCGCAGAATATTGTCCAACAAAGACCGAGCAAAGCAATACCAACACAAACATCAATACAAACTCGAGCATTGGTAACATGAAATCGGTAACCTGTAAGCAATTGACTGATGGTATAAATGTCACTGATATATATACTAACGAACCTTATGGTTACAAATCAGACAAGTATGGTTATTCATTGACCTATCAGATTAAATATTTCGATGGCATGGACGTAGCTGATCAAAGTCACTATGCCGATGGCTTAAATACCGCCACCTCCAATGTGATTTCTGTCGAAAAAAATTACGAGTCGTATATGCCGGCAGGGCCATCTTATGATAAGCTTGATACCGATCAAGATAATATCTCTGACGACGTTGAAATTAATATATATCATTCTGATCCCAACAAAGCCGATACGGATGGTGATGGCTTAACTGATAATGAAGAAACTCAAGGTTGGCCTACTATAATTGATCCAGCCGGTAAAATAGATAGTCGACTTTATCTTACCGATATTACCAAAGCCGATACGGATGGCGACGGATATAACGATAAACAGGAAATTTGTAACGGATACGATCCACGGGGTTCTGGACTACTGGTGCTTCCATTATCAAAAAAACCGCCGTCCTGTTCAACCTAAACCGTCAACTGGTGGGAAAATAATAAATTAAGATTTTTATTGTTATCATTGACAGGGAGATGGTTTTTTAGTACACTCGCTTGGTCTTTATGGCTGATTCACCGATAAAAATTCCGCCGACCATCATCGTCCGCGACTTCGCGGCTAAGCTTGGTATTCCGGTCACCACCGTGGCGGTTGAACTGATTAAGAACGGCATCATGTCCTCGATGAACGAGGAAATTGATTTTGATACGGCCGCGATCATCGCCGATGACTTGGGTAAGAAAGTTGAACTGGCCGGCGAGGAACAGCCGGTCGAAACACAATCAGCGCAGGACTTCCTGAAAGAGGACCCGACCGCGAAATTAGTAGACCGTCCGCCAGTGGTGGTGGTGATGGGCCACGTTGATCACGGTAAAACCTCCCTACTCGACACCATTCGGACCACTAATGTGGTCGGTGGTGAAGCCGGTGGCATCACCCAGCATATCGGTGCTTATCAGGTTACCAAGCAGAACCGGCTGATCACGTTTATCGATACCCCCGGCCATGAAGCTTTCACGCAAATGCGGGCCCGCGGTGCGAAAATCGCTGACGTGGCCATCATCGTCGTCGCGGCTGATGACGGCATTAAACCACAAACCGACGAAGTTTTAAAAATCATGGCCGATTCGAAAATTCCCTATTTAATCGCTCTTACTAAAGTCGACAAACCGGAAGCTAATCCAGAAAAAGTTAAAAAAGAATTGGCCGAAAAGAATATCCTGCTTGAGGGCTGGGGCGGAAAAATCCCGGTGGTGCAGGTTTCGGCTAAGACAAAGGAGGGGATTGAGGAATTGCTGGAGTCGATTTTACTGGTGGCCGATTTGGAACAGGACGCGCTAAAGGTCAACCCCGGCCGTCCGGCCGTCGGCACAATTATCGAATCGCATGTCGACCCGCAACAGGGTCCAATTGCTTCGGTCTTAATTCAAACCGGCACGCTTCGAATCGGTGAAGAGGTGGTGGTCGGTCAGGTCTGGGGCAAGATCCGGTCATTGAAAAACGACCGTGGTGAATTAATTAAGCAGGCGCCACCTTCAACCCCGGTCCAGATCTTAGGCCTAAAAGCCGCCCCTCAAGTCGGCGATATTTTACGCGTCGCCCCGGATGAATTAAAGGAGTTAAAAAAGAAAGTGAAATCCCACCAACTCGGTCATCATCTTCGCACGGTGGTCAGTCGAATTCCGGTAGTGATCAGAAAAAAGTCGGACGAGGATTCGGACGAGGCCAAGCCGGTCATTAAGAAATATTTTCTGATCATTAAAACTGATACGCTCGGTTCGGCTGAGGCTATTCTCGAATCGTTGAAAAGGATTCAGCACCAAGAGGTCGCAGTCGAAGTAGTCCAGCGCGGCTTAGGTATTATTTCCGAAGCTGACGTTCTCCGCGCCGAAGCGGCCAAGGCCACGGTCTACGGTTTCCATGTGCCCACCTCACCGAAAGCCGACGAACTCGGACGCAATAAGGGCGTGGCGATTAAATCCTTTAAAGTCATTTACGATCTGATCGACGATATCACCGCCGCCCTGGAAAAACTGCTGGTGCCGCTGACCGAAGAAAAAGAAATCGGTCGCTTGAAAGTCATGGCGGTGTTCCGCAATGAAAACACTTTTCAGGTGGTTGGTGGCAAAGTCATTGATGGCCAGGTCGCCCTCGGTTCATTTGTCGATATCATGCGCGGACAAAATATCGTTACCCACGGCACGCTGACCCAGCTCCAAAGCAATAAGCAAAACGTCAAAGAAGTCATGAGCGGTAATGAAGCTGGCTTAAAAATTGAATCGGAACCGATTATTAGGGTCGGTGATATCGTCGTCTGTAAGATCCGCGAAATTAAGCAACGTCATTTAAGTGATCAGGTATGAGTGAGCGGATCGCTAAGTTGAACTCGCTAGTTCAGCAGGAAGTGGCCAATATTTTAGCCAAGGAAATAGAATTTCCCAGTAGTTATTTCGTGACGGTTTCCCGAACCGAAGTGGCTGACGACGCCGAAAGCGCGAAGATCTGGATTTCAGTCATGCCGGCCACTCATCAGCAGGCCGTGCTAGATATCGTCACCAAACAAATCAAGGACATCCAGTCTATCCTCAATAAGCGGCTGGTGATGAAATTCGTACCGAAGCTGACTTTTCTGATCGACGAATCGAATGAGCGAGCTGACCGGATTACGAAAGTGCTCGACCATATTTTATCGAGAGATCTTGGCTTGAGTCTTGATGCCGAAGAGGTGGAAAAAGACCGCGTGGAACGTGATCAAAAAAAAGATCGGCTCGGCCTCCAGCCAGGACAGGCTTTAAATCCGAAAAAGAAAAAAGAGCCGCGGCCAACTACTGGTGAAAAGCCCGTTAGTCCTAAAAAGTAACATCCCGGTTAAATATGACTATGGTGGTCATTTAGGCTGACTTTCTGTATCCCTGAACCTGCTCTTAGCACCGTTATGCGGGAAATGTGCCCGGCGGGGCCCCGGCAGGTGCCGGGCAGGCTGGGTCCGTCCCCGATCTAGTCGGGGATGCCGGAAAAAGTCTCAGGAAATAACCAACATAAATTTGAGATCCTTCGCGTGAAAATTCAAGAACGGTTCATTGGCAGAGGCTCAGGAATACAATCATTGACATATTTGATTTTCCGAGTTAATATTGCGGGCTTTATCCCATTAGAAGCCCTCATTTTTTCGCTTCAAATCGGGACTAACCATGACTTATCTTCACATTAGCTTCTAACGGGATTATGAATTCGCATCATCACTTCGCCCACACTTTCGCCCGCTATGTTCGTGGTGCCGATCGAGTGCTACTGACCATCACTAAAAACCCGGACGGGGATAGCATCGGTTCGATGCTAGCCGCCGCTCATGCGGTTCGACACTTGGGCGCGGCGGTCGACTGCTTCACGCCCGATCCGATTCCGTCGATGTTTCACTATTTGACGAATGATCAGCCGATCGTTCGTGATTTGCCGCAGTCGATTCACGCTTATCCGCTGATTGTCATTTTTGATACTGGTGATATTAAGCGCACGCCGCTAGCCGACGAATTGATAAAACGGAACCCGCAAAAAACTGTAGTCATCAACATCGATCATCATCCCACCGTCACCGATTACCGGGGCCAGTCGGCGGTTGATCATAATTTTACTGACACGACTTCAGCGGCCACCACCGAACTGCTTTATAAAATGTTTGAAATTATTGCCATTCCGTTAGATCACCACGTCGCCACCAGCCTACTGACCGGCATCCTGACCGACACCAATCATTTCGCTAATCTCAACACCACCACCGAATCTTTTAACATCGCGGCGCGCTTGATGGCGAAAGGTGCTGACCATCGGACTATCACCCAAGCCACCATGAGAAACAAGAGTTTAGGCACACTGCAGCTTTGGGGCCGGGCGTTATCGCGGTTAAAGATTAATCGTCGCAACGGCGTCGTCTCCACGGTTATCACTCTCCATGATCTGGCCGAATGTCAGGTCGATAAAGAAGCCACCACCGGCATCGCCAATTTCTTGAATTCGCTGGGTGAAGGCAAAATCGCGCTGGTCCTGCAGGAGGAGCCAGGCAACATAGTTAAAGGCAGTTTCCGCACTACCTCCGATCTTAACGTCGCTGACATCGCCGAAAAATTCGGTGGCGGTGGCCACGCCAAAGCGGCTGGTTTCACTATACCCGGACAGTTAGTAAAAACTAAGAATGGTTGGCGGGTGGAAGCATTGCCCCTGGTAAATAATTCAAAGGTTTGATAGACTGTCGCCGTATGGAACCCCCTATCAAAGATCAAATCCTCATCCCGACCGTGGTCGAAAAAACCAATTATGGTGAACGGGCGTTCGATATTTATTCCCGCCTGCTGAAAGAGCGGATTATTTTCGTCGGCGCGCCGATTGACGATCATGTCGCCAATCTGGTCATCGCCCAGTTACTCTTCCTCGACAGTGAGGACAGGCAAAAAGATATTAAGTTATACGTTAATTCACCGGGGGGTTCGGTCACAGCCGGCATGGCGATTTACGACACCATGCAGTTTGTTAAACCGGCCGTCTCCACTATTTGCGTCGGTATGGCAGCTTCAATGGCGGCAATGTTGTTAGCCGCTGGCGCGCCGGGCAAGCGATTAGCGCTGCCAAATGCTGAAATTATGCTCCACCAGGTGATGGGCGGTGCCGAAGGCCAGGCCACCGACATCAAGATTCGAGCGGAACATATTCTCAAGATCAAAGACCGGATTAACGCCATTCTGGCTAAGCATACCGGCCAAGCCTTAAAGACCATCGAGAAAGACACCGACCGCGATTTCTTTATGAGCGCGATCGAGGCAAAGAAATACGGGTTGATCGATCAGATCATTTCTGAAAAATAATCCTGTCCGGAGCGACTAAACAATATTGGTTGCATTATAGGCTGGCGCTTTTTTATAAAATATTTTTTTTGGGGCGATCAGAATAAACTTAAATAAATACCGTTTTTCCGCTAACTCTTGCGCAAAAGACGTCGCCATGCTAGACTGCCACACGTTAACTTTATCATCTCTCGATTATCATCATTCGCTTATGATTTCATCGTTGCCACACTCAATCATCTCCGTGGCCGCTGATTCGTGGATGATATGGTCGTTAAGGAAAACAACTACTTATGTCTCCCACTACCATTTGGGTGCTGATTGCGCTAATCGGAATCCCGGCGGGTATGATCGCCGGTTACACCCTGCGCAAATTTTGGGCGGTTCGAGAAGCCCAATCGGCTGAAGCCAAGGCCCAGGTTATCCTGGAAGAGGCTAAATCGAAAGAACGGGAACTGCTGATCAAGGCCAAGGATCAGTCGCTTAAGATTATCGATGACGCCAAGCGGGATGAAACCCGGCGACGTCAGGATTTAACTCATCTGCAGGACCGCCTAGAAAAACGCGAGTCTTTATTTGACCAGAAATTACTAGGGCTTGAGCAAAAGCAAAGCCAGGTTGGTGAACAATCAACTAAGCTCGACGAATTGAAGCTGGAAATAATTAAAATTAAGGATGAGCAGCTACAAAAACTCGAACGCATCGCCGAACTAACCCGTGATGATGCCCAACGAGTGTTGATGGAGAACGCCGAATCGCGGATGAAGGACGATTTAGTTTCGCGGATCCGAAAAATTCAGGCTCAATCCACCGAGGAGGTTGAAAAGGAGGCTCGGGGCATGCTGGCCACCGCCATGCAGCGGGTGGCTTCGTCAGTCTCGGCCGAAAGTTCGACCGCCATCGTCGATTTGCCGAGCGAGGACATGAAAGGCCGAATTATTGGCAAAGAGGGCCGGAACATTAAAGCCCTGGAAGCGCTGACTGGGGTGGAAATTATCGTTGATGAGACGCCCGAATCAATCGTCATTTCCGGTTTTAATCCAATTCGACGCCATTTGGCTAAGCGGGTACTGGAAAAATTACTGATCGACGGGCGGATTCATCCCGGTCGGATTGAAGACACGGTGGAGCAGGTCAAGAAAGAATTGGCGCAGGATATGAAAAAGGCCGGTGAAGAAGCTGTTTACGAAGTCGGCGTAGCCGGACTCGACCCACGGCTGATTCAAATTCTCGGTCGACTTAAATACCGCTCCAGTTACGGGCAAAATCAATTACGCCACTCGATTGAGGTCGGCCTGTTGGCCGGTCTAATTGCCGAAGAGGTCGGCGCGAACGTGGCGGTTTGTAAAAAGGGTGGTGTCTTGCACGACATCGGCAAAGCCATCGACCATGAGGTCCAGGGCGGCCACCCGCAACTGGGTTATGAAATCATGAAGAAGTATGGCCTCCCAGAAGAAATAGCCTACATGGCCATCGCCCATCATGAAGATGCGCCGAAAACATTGGAAGGGTGTGTAGTCAAAGCAGCCGATGCCCTGTCCGGCGCTCGACCGGGCGCCCGTCGCGGCACATACGAGAATTATGTTCAGCGGCTGGAAGAACTGGAAACCCTAGCCAAATCATTTAAGGGCGTGGAGCGCGCTTTTGCCATTCAAGCCGGTCGAGAAATTCGTGTCTTTGTCCGACCGGAGCAGATTGATGATTACGCCGCCTTAAAATTAGCCGGTGAGGTAGCCCGTAAAATTGAAGGCGAGTTGCAATATCCCGGTGAAATTAAAGTGACGGTAATCAGAGAAAAACGGGTGATAGAATATGCTCGCTAACACCCCCACCCTCAATCCCTCCCCCGACTTCGGGGGAGGGATGTCAGTAGACAGGGAGGGGACATGAATATTCTTTTCTTCGGTGATATTGTCGGCAAAGTCGGACGGCGGGCGTTCGCCGCGGCCATGCCGGCGCTTAAGAAAAAGTATAAAGCCGATGTGGTTATTGCCAATTTGGAAAACCTGGCGCACGGAAAGGGCCTAACCTCCGGTACACTCCAAGAGGTCCTCGTTACGGGATTAGACATCGGGACCGGTGGGAATCATACATTTTCTAAGCCGGAAGCGGAACAAATTTACGGTAGTGAGCCGAATATCTTAGTCCGGCCGGCAAACTATCCAGTCGGAATTCCGGGCACGGGTGTAAAAAGATTTGTGATCACTAAGTACTCGGTCACAATTATTAATTTATTGGGCGAGCACGGTATGGCTTTTCTGCCCAGTGAAAGTCCGTTCACCTGGATTGAGCGCTGGTTGAAAGAAAAACATGAACCTGCCGACGCGACAGTATTAGATTTTCATGCTGAAACCACCAGCGAAAAGGTGTCCATGGGCTGGTATCTCGACGGTAAAGTCACGGCGGTGATCGGCACCCATACGCATGTCCCGACAGCTGACGTCCGTGTCTTACCGAAGGGCACTGGGTATATCACCGATGTGGGGATGGTCGGTTTGCGAGATTCCTCGCTCGGCCTGGATAAAGATATCGCCATCCAAAGATTCCTAACCGGTCAGAAGGTCCAATGGGAAGTTCCGGAAAAGGGTCTAGTGGCCATCAACGCGGTGTTGTTGAGGTGTAAAAACGGCCGGACCACAGCGGTGGAAAAGATTTATCAGGAAATTACTGTATAATAACCATTTGAAAGGGGGTGAGCGTGTGAATAAGATCGAGTTAGCGGACAAATTAGCAGCTAAAATCGGCGTGACTAAGAAACAGGCCGAGGATATGCTTAATGCCTTTGAAGAAGTCGTCACGCAGACGCTCCAGGAGGGTGGCGAAGTAACCCTGACTGGGTTCGGCTCTTTTTTGACAAAAAAACGGGAGGCGCGGATGGGCGTCAACCCCCAGCACCCGGGTGAAAAAATACAGATCCCGGCCGTCACAGTACCGAAATTTAAGGCTGGTAAATCTCTGAAGGACGCGTTGAAAACGAACACGACGATCCCGAACATTGTAACACCCACTCCAGCCGCGATCTAATCATTTACAAATCTGCGAACGAAACACCCTCCGCGCGGGAGGGTGTTTTAGATGACAAAGGGTTCTTTACAAAATTGAAAAAATATGTGATGCTACGGGTACTAAATAAATATCATTAATTCAAAGGAGCAAAAATTATGGCTTTCCATCAACAGGTGCGGCATGGCTGGTACATCATCGCCGCGGGCTTTATTTTGGCCGCAATATTGTTTGTTAAACCTGAGATAAAATCTGTTCAGGCAGCGGGCGTGGTAGTGCAAGGAACGGTTAGTACGATAAGCGGCACGCCAGTGGTTGGAATTCAAGTTGAACTGCATCCGCCTGACGGTACTAGCTGGTTGACGGCTGTCACGGATTCCACTGGAACCTATTCAATTTCCGATGTTGCCAACCCACTCATACCCGGCACGATTTATGCGGTCGAAGTCAGCGATACTCCCGGCTACAACCGCTTAATACCGCAGGTACAGACCTTCACGTACCTAACTGGCGACCCAACACGGACGTACAATTTTATCGTCGCGCCAACGACCAAAACGATTGCCGGTACGGTCACTGACACCACCGGTAAGCTAATTACGGACGCGCGGATAGACATCACGCCATACAACGTTGCTGGAGCGACCACGTCCACGGGACGAACTGATACCAATGGCCAATACACGGCAAAAGTGATCGGCGGTAGTTGGTTCGCTCAGGCCATCGTCGACTTATCTGAATACACTCAACGCTGGATTGGTGAACAACCTCCGGTCCGCATCGATTTTGCCAACGATACCACAGTCGAGTCAGCCACTGCTAATTTTATGGTCACACCGGCGACTGGCCAAGTAACCGTCCAACTCTTAAATAGCGACGGCAGTAAGTTAACCACCAGTAACTTCGTGGCCGATGTTGATTTTCGACGGGCCGACGGAGTCGGCACGAAGCGCAAGGTTCGCTCGACTGATTCAGTCGTCAGCGTTTATCTGACCCCGGGGATTTATACAATTTCCGCTTACCACAATGATTTAGCGGGAAAATCCTTCGACCCGGCTAAAACCACATTTGTCATGAGCGAAAACGGCAACGTTGATCTCGGTACAATTTATGCCGAAGTAAATTCCGCTCATTTAAAGGGCAAAATTACCGATACCAGCGGCCGGGCCAAGGGCAACATCTGGTTGCAGGCCATCCGCGAAGGTGGATCGGAGCGACCCAGCACCAATTCCAATTCAGACGGTACGTTTGACTTGACGGTTGGAGCCGGCACTTGGACTATTGGGCTAAACAGTAATGACCTGGCTCATACGCAAATCAATCCGATCATTGTCACGGTCGTGAACGGTCAGACTCTCGGCTCGCTTAACATTCAGGTTAAAGATTTGGACCGGACAATTAGTGGTAAGGTCGTAAATTCGAATGGTGCAGTCATCACTGATTACGTCGGCAGCGCTTACGTTCGCACGATTGAAAAAAAATCCCGCGTCTCGGCCCCGGTAATTAACGGCACCTTCTCGATTAATTATTCCTCGGCTGACATTACCGGTTCGTCGGTGATCGTGGGTGTTGAAGCGTCTGATAATTCCGATTATTCCGGCGGTCGCGAGGCGAAAGTCACCTACATTGGCCGTTCAGCCACTAAGAATATCCTGGTTCGACCATACAACTCATCAATTAGCGGGCGATTATTGATTGAAGGGACCGGCACGCTGGCCGCTAATGTTGGATCTGAAATTACCGTTGAAGCAGTCAATGAAAACGGTGATTTTAACAGCATCTCCGCTAATAGCGACGGGACATATTCCTTGCCGTTAGCCGCCGGAACTTGGTACTACGATTATTCCCTTGCCGATCCCGATCAAACTGACGGATTGCTTAACACGCCAGCCGGACAGAATGTGGTCACCATTGCCGCCGGACAACATCTCACGAAAACCATAACTGTTCGACGCGGTCGAAATGTGATTACTGGTGTCGTGACCAATGCCAGTGGCGAGGTGGTTAAAAGCGTTACGGTTAACATCGATAATCGTCCAACCCTGGAAAACACTGCTTCATCCACCGGCCAGCAAGTAGTCAGTGAGTCGGTCATGACCGACGCCAATGGGGTTTACAGTATTAAAGTACCAGACGGAACCTACATGATTACTGTCGGCGACACGCCAGCGGTGGCCAGCAATCAATTGATGCCGGACGCTAAATCGGTCACAGTTAAGAGTGGTCAAACCACCACTAAAAACTTGGTTTTCGAAACCTCCAATGCCACCTTGCGGGGGACTATTACCTACAACGGTCACGCCGATGGTCTCGGCCAAATTACCGCTTTCACCGATAACGGTAAACAAGCGACCACCAACGTGCGGTCCAATGGTACCTACACGCTCTCGGTCAGTAGTGGTGATACCTGGCACCTAGCGGTCACCGATCTGCGCGGTAAAAAGCTAATGATGAGCGACATGAAAGACATTCGGCCAGCCAAGGGTATTAATAAAGTTAATTTGGCGCTAAAAGATAGCGGTATTTCGGTCCCAGGGCCAGTCACTAAAACTTTCGCTGCGGATCAGGGCGGCACGGTTAGCTTATCAAACGGCACCAGCGTGACTCTGCCACCGTTCGCGGTTGACGTGACTGGCAATGTCACGGTGACTGTCACTCCGACGGTCGATCTCGACCGCACCACTTTGGATGCGCCGGCGACCTTAGCTTATGAAGTAAAAGCGATTAACAGTTCTGGACTGGAGGTCAAGAAATTAAACAAGCCAGTGGAAATTACCGTGCCCTATGATCAGTCGACTGCCGAAAAAAATGGTTTGGCGGAAAAACGCTTAGAGCCGACTTACTTTGATCAGCAAACCCAGACTTGGGAATCTTCAGGCACCACCGGTTTGATCGATACTAAAAACAATCTGGCCACCATCTGGACCGATCACTTGTCCAAGTTTTCGATCACTGGCACTTACAAACCAGTGCCGAAAATCACCGCCATCGCGGTTAAATCTTCCAACGCCACCACCACTGTTTTCACCGTCACCGGCAAAAACTTTAAGGGTAAGATGGCCGCTAAATTTGGCAGTCTGTCCGTCAAAACAGTTAGCCTAAAAAATGGTGTGGCGACTATTACAGTCAGTACCAAAAAATTGGTAGCTGGCGTTCAAACTATCACCATCATTAATGGCAGCGGTCGTCAGGCTGGTGTCAGTAAGACCATCGTCAAGCATTACAGTTCTATCACCTTAAAGTAAAAACAATAAAAAAAACACCTCCCAGCCGGGGGGTGTTTTAATAAAAGAAAAGCCCACCGTAAATCATGGTGGGCTAGGTCGGGGTGAGAAAGAACATGGTTAGTGACCGATGGTGGACAACCAGAACTCGGCGTCGGCCAACTCCTGCTCGTTGTAAGTCTCGAACCAGCGGGCGATACATTTCCGGATTTCGACCACCGTGTCCAAGAATATCGGGCTGATATGCGAGAAATGGCTGGCGGCCAGATCGTAAACTCCGTCCGCTCGCTTGATGATGTTATCAGCAGAAACAGGCACCACGAGAGCGGTCATTAGACCTCCGTTGATAAGTTCGTTGCCCGTTCGATCAACTGCCAGGAAAACCAGATGGGATGATTTATCATCCATTTAATCACTCGGTTGAGCGCAGTTATGCCTTCAGCGTTCACTGGCATCCCGCCGCGGCAGTTGCCACCCGGCTTGAGAACGTTCATGGCTTTAAATAAAAGCTTTTTCAGCTCGGCCAGTTCCGGGGTCAGACCGCCGACAGCAACAGCGCAGTTGAACTGCACCGCTACCTGAAATAGAAATTCCAGGGCCCGCTTCTTGGTAATCTTTGTCGACATGCCGTCCTCCTCGGGTCGGGTACTGATTAGTGTAAACCGCTACACGATTTGTAAGGTGACGGGGAAAGGTAGCAAAAATCCGCTCCAATGTCAACACCACACGAGCGGTGAGGCGTATCCCACCATACGGCGGGGCAACTCGTTACTTAACCCCGAAGAATGTCTAGCTACACTCGACATCTACGGGGCGGGGAGGCAGTTTCCGTCGCTCGCTTGGTGAGCCGTGCAGGACTCGAACCTGCAACCCGTTGCTTAAGAGGCAACTGCTCTACCAATTGAGCTAACGGCCCAAGCGAGCGACGGATATTTTTATACCACCAATTGCCTGCCCCGTATCAAACGAACGAAGTGAGTTTTGGTATGGGGAGCTAACGGCCCACTTGGACCGCGGATTGATTCTTTTAAATTGAGCCCTGCCCCGTAAAGTCGAGCGATGCGAGAATAATACGGGGCAACGCCCCCAAGCGAGCAGCGGATATTCTATCAATGAAATATTGTGATGGTGTTGAGGAGCGGAATCCCTCGATCCTTCGATGCTTCGACTGTGCTCAGCACAGGCAGGCTCAGGACTCGGGACGGGTCAAATCGCTATAATTTTTTTTCAAGATACTACCCCGTCTGGTGCCTGGGGGCGGAATCGAACCGCCGACGCAAGGATTTTCAGTCCTTCGCTCTACCTCTGAGCTACCCAGGCAGGCACCAGACGGGGGAATATCATATGAGTCGCCAGAGTTTACCCCGCGCGGAGTTGAGGGGCAAGTATTTTTCTAGCGAAGCCGGTCGGGCTCCGAACAGGGCAGGCGGCTGCGCCGGACAGTCTGGAGTTTATCCCGACCCATAAAGCTCATCCAAGATACACCGCTGATGGATTTATTTCAATAGTTAGTATCGGTTGGGTGTAATTTACGAGCTTTTAACGCTTAACATTTTGAGCGGTTAGTGTTGACTTGACTAGGCCGTATCAATGTGGTACAGCGCCTTTGCGTTATCGCCTCAATGGGTGTAATCTGCAGTAACTATAAGGGCCTAAACTTTTTAATCATTTTTTAAACAGTAATTAACGACAATCATATGAAACACGTCAGAAAGATTTCCCGTCGGAGCTTGCTCCGTCGCAAAGCCATGCGCCAGCGCGTTTGGAAGACTTTAACTTATATTGTTGCGGTCGCAACAATTATTAATGTCAGTTCGTTAACGGCGTTAGCGCCGCAAATCGCCACGGCCGGCGGAGACGGAGCAATTTGGACCACTACTGGTTCATGTGGCAACCCTCAAGACGCTAATCATTACAAGGTCAGCGATCACATCTTTATTAATGGAGCTGGTTTTACTGCTGACAGTTATAACTGGACGATCACCGGCAAACCCGGTGGGGCGTCAGGTGACCCCAATGTGGAAGTCGCTTCCGATACGAAAGTAGTTGATACGAGTGGAGCATTTTGTTTCGATGCCTACATGGTGGCAGGCGATGATTGGGGCGAGTACCAAGTCAAGTTCGGCAACAAGGGCGACAACTATCGTGTTGACGGGGTTGATCTTGGGTCACTCGTCTTCACCAAGGTCATCGACACCGGATCCGCCTCAGCCAGTGATTTTACGTTCACTATCAATCCCGACCCACACGGGTTAGGGGCAATCACTCCCTCGGCTGGAAGTACTGGGACTTATACCTTCGAGGGCTTAACGCCTGGGATTTACAATATCGTGGAGAATTCCGGACTTGGATACTATCATCATTCCGGTAATACTTGCATTGATGTGGTGGTAACCGCTGGCCAACAGGCGGCTTGCGCTATCCACAATACCCGCGACGTCCGGCCAGTTACCATTATTAAGAACCCGGTCGGCGGTAACGCTGTACCATCCGATTGGACTTTCAATCTGATCGGCACTGGGCCAGATCAAGGCACCTTTAACGGTATCGAATCTGGGGTACCAGTGATTGTGCCAACTGGCAACTATGCCTTGTCAGAAAACGGTCCGGCTGGCTACCACTTTTCCGATCTTGATGGTAATTGCTACAACGATGGCGGTTTGTTCCTGTATACAAATATTGAGGGTGGAAATACGTGCACCGTCACCAACGCCTATGATCCCACCCCACCCAACCTGACTATCAGCAAAACCGACAACCACACAACTGCGTTACCGGGCGAGACCCTGACATATGTAATCACGTTGACCAACAATGGCGATTTAGAGGCCAACCGGGTTAAAGTCGACGACACCCTGCCCGTTTTCCTGTCGACCCCAACTGACATCACCGACAGCGGTGTCTTTGCCAGCGGCCACATTATCTGGAACAACCTGTCCGTTCCTGGCCATGGATCGAAGCTGGTAAGTTTCAGGGCCACAATCAGTGCGACCATACCCGCGGGTACGACTGTCTTGCTTAACGAAGCAGTGCTCAGTTGCGGTCTGTTTCGTGAAGCGGCGATTAGCTCAGATATTGCCAGCGCTCAGTGCCCCTATTCCGGCTCCGCCATCGACGAAACAAGCGTCAGTACCGCTCCAGTCCTCAGCCTAACTAAGACGGCTAGCCCGACCGCCGTTAATCCATCTTCAACCGTAACCTACACGGTTAACTGGAGCGTGGCCGGCAACTCGAACGTCACCGGCGTCGTCCTGACTGATCCTATCCCGACCAACGTCATTTTTGTCTCAGCCAATAACGGTGGTAATTACACTATCGAAACCAAGACCATTACCTGGGACCTGGGGACCAAGACGCCCGGCAGTTCTGGTTCGGTCAGCTGGGTTGGTCAAGTCACCAATAACGCCCCGGCTGGTTCGATAGTTAATACCGCCTTTATCGATTCGAACGAGACGGATCCGGCCATTGCCGCTTCGGCCACCATCGCTGTAACTATCCCCGCCACCCCGCAAGTGCTTGGCGTCCAGTCACCCAACTTGACCCTGACTAAAGCAGTTAATCCGACTTCCACCACGCCGGGTCAGGTTGTGATCTATACATTGGTGGTCAGCAACATTGGTGACGGTCCGGCCACAAATGTCGTGATTACCGACACCCTGCCGACCGGCTTCGCTTATGTTGATGGTGGTGGCAAGACCAAAACTTGGACTTATAATACCCTGGCCGCCAGTGTTTCAAAGACCATCGTTTATCAGGTTAAAGTGGGGGCCGATGTTGTGACTGGCCAGTACACTAATCATGCTACCGCCGCCTCGGATGGTCTCGACCCAATTACGGCTCAGGCTACCGTCACTGTAAAAGCGCCCCAGGTGCTCGGATTGGAAGACACCGGCGTGAGCGCGCGCGATTATCTGATCTTCGGCTTTGGTTTGATCCTGATGGCGGCTGGCTATATCCTTAATCAACGATCCCGCCGCGTCCAGGGCTCGAAAGCATAACTGTAATTAACCAAGCGCCCCGCCTACGGCGGGGTGTTTTGGAATACATTATTTGGTTGAACTCGGTTGCAGAACCCCGCCCAAGTTACATTAATGGTGCCTAAACCAAGACTCTTGAGATGCCGATAATTATTTCGGCTGGTTTAGTGGCAATAAAATCTGGGTGAGACGGAGCTAACTTTTTTCTACTATGCACCCCCCATGTAACCGCGATCGACTTGATCCCCACTGATTTAGCTTCTTTTATATCTCCCACGGAATCTGTCACAATCAAAGTTTCCTCGGGCTTAATCGAATATCGATTTAAAATAATTTTAAACTTTTCGATTTTACTCTGATGAACGTCGGCGCCGAGGATTTCTTTAAACAAGAATTTGATTTTATGCTTTACTAAAAAACTACGAATACCTTGACTAACTGAAGAGCTAACTATAATTAAGTCGTATCTTGTTGATAATTTCTTTAATGTATCTGGCATGCCATGTATCGGCGAGTGCTTGATGATATCAGCCGCATACTGCTTATGAAATTCATTCTGTGACTTTTTGTTTGCATGTTCTTTTCTGATATTTTTATAAAGATTGCCCTCAAACCAGCTGGTCCATTCACTATATTTGAGATCGGGCATCATTTTTTTGTTAATCGAGTAGCCGAGCTGTAAACTATCAACCACCACTCCGTCAAAGTCAAAAATAATTATCTCTTTATTCATTCAATTATTTTAGCACGAATTTAAACATTACAAATGCGTTAATAAAATAATGATTATGTTAAGACATTATTGTAATGGTGAACCGTGCCGGCTCCGGACTTCCTGGATCATAGTCCAGGATCTCGGAGGAACTCGTCACGACGACAAGGATTTTCTGTGAGCGCATGAGTGTTCTGGGTCACTGAAGATGAGTTGTGTCGTTCAAATGAACAACGTATGCAGTTCCCTCTACTGGAACGTCAAGTATTGTGACTGCAGCGTTCTGGTGACGTAGTTTAGGCCATTCGACGTCTGCGCCAGCTGCAATCGCCCACTCCATGAGCGTGTAGATGAACAAGCCATGACTCACTACAAGGACAGTTTTATCGGCATCTATTTGTCGATGCTGGGTATACCAGCGTCTAGCTCGTTCTTTTACTTCGCGGAGTGACTCTCCATCCTTCGGCTTCCAGTCGCGAAAATGTTGTCCTGAAGCTTTTTCAGCGGCTTCCTTTTCAGCGATCGGCTGCGAAGAAAATACGCCACTGTTTCGTTCACGCAGTTCGACATCAAGGACTAACTCCGCCTCTGGATGTTTTACGCTGATCGCTTTGGCAGTTTCCTTTGCTCTAAGGAGGTCACTCGAGTAGATGATGTCGATGCGTTCGGAAGCCAGGCGTTCCGCGACTCGTTCGACTTGTTGGCGGCCCGTGGCATTCAAAGACACTTTGACATGGCCTGTATGTAGGCCGAAACGATTACGATCGGTCTCACCATGTCTAACAATAATTAACTTCATGTTGATATGATAACATACTGACTCGTGACACCTGTTAGAGACATCTTGGATCCAAGACAAGCTCTTGGTGGTCGTTTCAAAACACCGCTATTCGGTTTGGTGGACCGTGGCGGAATCGCCAGGCGAAGCCTGGTCCGGCTTCGCCAGAAACCAATGACATCCTTGCACTTGTTTTGGTGGAGATGAAGGGAGTCGAACCCTTGACCCTCGCATTGTCCCGACAGCTCAGGTGGACCCTGCCGGGCTCGAACCGGCCACCTCCGCGTTGCAAACGCGGCGCTCTACCAAATGAGCTAAGGGCCCACCTGGGCTGTCGAGGATCCTCGATTTCTAGAAATGAGTCGCTCCAGTGCTTTTCTTTTTTTCCAGGACTTTAACTGCAGTTCTCTTTTTTGTGCTTCGGGTCTGGTATTATATTTTTCCGAATGCTTAACAACCCAAGGTATACCAGATTTAGTCGATTTTACAATGCCTTGGTTATGGTCGTTCAAGCGTTTTTCGAGATTATTGGTTGAACCAATGTAATATCCACCATGTTTGTTTGAGTGCAGGATGTAGGTAAAAAACATTTCTAGAAATCGGGACTAACAGCCCATATTTTTTATAGACCCGCCTGACCGAATAACGGTCCGAAAAAACCCTTAACCATCGCCCCCAAAATCCCGGTCACGCCCAGAAAAGCCCCGAGAATCAATAATACGCCGAGAATTTTAATCAAAATGCGCGTGCCACCCTCGGTGCCCAGATGTTGTTCGGCCCAATCAATCGGTCCGGTGAAATCGTAGATCCACTGGGTTTTAATTACCAGTAAGCATCCAATCGCGATAGTGATTCCACCGATCAGCCAAGTCATAAAAACATTATAGCATGGTGGGCGGTGCAGTAATCGCCAGCCGAAGCCCCGGCAGAGCCGGGCGGACTGGTCCGGCCTGCCCGGCTCTGCCGCGGCTCTGCCAGAAACCGAACGCTCCCTAGCCTGCCCGCTGGTGGTCGCACCTGGGCTCGAACCAGGGACCTTTCGGATGTAAACCGAACGCTCTAACCAACTGAGCTATGCGACCACCGGCGGGCAGGTGTAAACAGGATGTTCTAACCAGCTGCCTGCCCCGTAAACAGCGAGTGCTGCGAGCTGTTGTACGGGGAGCTAACCGTCCACGATCGGGCTCACTGTATCATGGACTACAGGCTGTTTCAAGTTTACGCCAACCAGCTTGACAGTCACCATTCCGCGACATAAGGTAGTCGCGCTTGTCGTTCCGATGTCCATTTCACTAGGGAGGTGCCCATGCCCCACCCACACAATATCGACGGCAGCACAGTGCTCTGGCTGGTAGTGCTGTCATGGATCGCCGGTTTTTTCGGCTATGCCGTCGCTGGCGCCCAAGATCTCCCGAGATTATTTATAGTCACGATGATCTACGGCGCCGGGGTGTCATATGTCGGTTATCACCACTGGCGAACCGCCAACCACCATCAGGCGGTGATGGTGTCCAGTTGGTGGTTTTTCCTGCTCGGGCTCTTGCTCGGCTCACTCTATGGGGGCGGGTTAACTCCAGCCGGTTGGATCATCAGTGGTTACTGCAGCGGGACCGCCCTGTGCCTATTCGGGTTAAGCCTCTTCGGGCGCCTCTTCCAGTCACGACATGTTTAGCCAACGCCAAACACCCCATTAGCTTCTGCTCGTGGGGTTTTTATTGCCAAAAATGTTGAATTCTGCGACAATGGACCGCGTACGGACGTGGCGGAATTTGGTATACCCCGCATCATGACTCGCTTTGCTCGTCATGTACGGGGCAGGCGCGCCTTAAAAAGTTATTCCCGGATGGTGCGGCCGTGGCGGAATCTGGTATACGCGCCAGCTTGAGGTGCTGGTGGCCGCAAGGCCTTGGAGGTTCGAGTCCTCTCGGCCGCACCATCCGGGCGTAAGCATTTCGTCAGTTTCGAATCTATTTAAAAGAAATAGCAGATAACGAAAAATTATTGAGGCTTGTCCCAGCGAAAGCTGGGATTCGAGTCCTCTCGTCCGCACCAGGAAGTAACTATCAATACCGATAAATACACCTAGTCGTGTTTATACAGCCGCTCTTAGTACGGGGCCGCGCCAGCTTGCCTGCCCCGCACTTGAAGCGAAGCAAACAGTGCGGGGAGGTGCTGGTGGTCGTAAGGACCTGTCCCGCCATACGGCGGGATCGGCCGCACCAAAAAAACGGCCTTGGATAGTTCCTGGTGGTTTTTATATCTTATTTTTTCTTCTCGCGCAGGGGCCGAGCGTGTGCTTTTAGCAGATGATATAATTTTGCCCGTCGGACGGCGGCAGTCCGGACAATATCGACCTTAGCCACGATTGGCGAATGTAATGGAAAAATGCGTTCCACCCCGATGCCATCACTGACTTTACGCACGGTAATGGTGGCGCTGACACCGCGGCCGTGGCGGCGGGCCAGAACGATACCTTCAAAAACCTGGAGGCGTTCCTTGCCGCCTTCCTTGATTTTCTGGTGGATGCGGACGGTTTGTCCGGGATGAATCTGGTCGAGATTTGCGATGGTCATGGTAATAAAATTTAGCTACCTCACTTTATCAGAGTCGGATTGATTGGTCAACCCCGTTAGAGGCTGCTCCTGCTTAGAAAAGGATGAATATTTGTGTTCGATGAGTTATCAGAGGTGGCCTCTAACGGGGTCAATGGTCATGACGCCCGGGCGAGAAATTGCTGCAGCTCGGCTGGCAGCGGTGAAACGAATTGCCGGCGCTGACCGGATAGATCATCAAACTCGAGCCGCTGAGCGTGCAGAAAAACTCGCTTAATCGGAATTTTTGTCGGTCGAAGGCGCTTGATTTTATAAAGCGGGTCACCCACTAATGGATAGCCGATGGCTTTAAAATGGACGCGAATCTGATGACTCCGACCGGTTAAAGTCCGGATATTCACCAGGGTTAAGTTCTTGACGAACCGGTCGACTTCGAATCTGGTCTCGGCTTGACGACCCTCCTGACTGTTCGGCCGGGCGACCATCAATCCGGATTTATCCTGCTTACGAGCGATCGAAAAGGTAATCCGACCGGATTGGTCAACGATTCGGCCATAGGCCAGAGCCACGTATTCTTTGGTGACGCTGTGACTTTGAAATTGCTGTTTGAGATCGGCAAAGGCGGCCTGGCTTTTAGCTACCACCATCACCCCGGAGACATCACGATCAAGACGATGGACGATGCCGGGACGGAGTTCCGGTTGATCGCCCACCTCTTTAATTGACGGCGCATGTTCAACCGCCCAGTCGGCCACGGTTGGTTCATGAGTGCCCGGAGCGCCATGCACCAATAAACCGGCTGGTTTGGCAATCACCAAATAATTATCGTCTTCAAACAGAATATGCGGGGTGTGCAGCTCGCTAGTCTTAGTCCGGTCAACTATTTCAGTGTCGACCGATTCAAGTGAAATAATGTCACCCGGCTTAACCTGATGATGGGGTTTGGCTGGCTGGTTATTGAGCTTTATTACCCCGGCCTTGAGGTGCTTTTGCGCCTGGGTCCGTGACAGGGTGGTGTGTTGGGTAATAAAAACATCAAGCCGTTGGGGCGGAGTTCGCTCAGGCACAATGATAATCTGGGGTTCGCTCATATCGAGCTTTAGCATACCATAAGTTGTCAGCGGTGTGACCTTAAAATCCCGCCCCCGGACATTATTTTGGTTAATATACTTGAAGATTGTTCGTGATTATGTTACCCTCGACGTTGCTATTCATGGGCGGCTACCCTCGACTAAATCGGGGGGTCACATTGACCCCGCACAAGTTTCGCTCCACTCAACTTTACGGGGCAGGCGTTGTGAAGAGTTCATTCACAAAAAACACAGGCTCGGGTGGGCGGCTAGCTCAGTTGGTTAGAGCGCCACATTGACATTGTGGAGGTCAGAGGTTCAAATCCTCTGCCGCCCACCCGAGCCTGGAGAAAAGGGCACCATCCTGAAGAACGAAGCGACGAAGGATTCAACTCCTCTCGGACCCACCAGTGGGCCAGTGATAATGAGGCCTGCCCCGGCGAAACTTGTCCCAGCGTAGGCTAGGAGCCGGGGTTCAAATCCTCTGCCGCCCATCATGCGCGCTTAGCTCAATGGTAGAGCAGTCGTCTTATACACGACCGGTTCCTGGTTCGAATCCAGGAGCGCGCACCAAAAAACAAGAACAGATACATTCTACGTCGGTTGCGGGGGTAATTTTTAATCCGGAATTCTCTTGGGTGATGCTAGGTTGACTAGGCGGGTGGTCCACTGACCGATTTTGCTTTCCGGTCGGCCAGTTTGTAGCTTTTGAAAGACGATCGTCCAGGCGGTGTAACTAAAGGCGCTTAAGAAAGATAGCTCTAACGCTAGTACGAACAGCAACAGTCCTAGTCCGGTCCAGGAATACGGCTGGATGGTATAAAAAGCCACGGCCGTGACGATGAACGAAACCACGATATTAAACAGGTAAATCAAGCCAGCGATTTCCAACGTCACCAGCCAGTTGTCTTTAAACAGCTTCCAGGCTTGGCGAATGGCCGGCAGTGGCGGCAAACCCTGGAGAATGATGTAGGCGCTGGAATAAAGGATTAAAAAGGAAATCACGATGCTGAGCGGCACGCTGATCAGAAACCAGCCGATACTCATGGTCACCGCCCAGGCGAAGGTGCCGTTCAGGTAGTAAATTATTGCCGGGATGCCGGCCAGCAACACCCACAGCCCCCAGGTGAATAATTTAGCGATCACATTGATCGTAAACAGTGGCCAAAATCTTTCACCGGCCACCGCCAAGCCATCAAAAATTCCGCTGGTCTTTTTTTCGACCGACCGCCCGACGATCCGTACTAGGGCGGCCTGCGAAACAATAATTAACCACAAAATAATCAGAGCGATCAGGATAATCAAAAAGAGATAGGAGAAGGCGATGGCCGGCTGGGACACAAAAAAGTCCCTAATTAGGTGAAAAAAGCTGTCGGCCTGACCACTTTTAACCACGTCGCGAACAGCCACCAGATACTGCTGCATCGAGTCGACGGCGTTGATATTTTTAAAAAGAAAATCGGCCTGACCGTTATAGGTCGCTAGACCGGCAAAAAATCCGAGCCACCACAAAAACTTCTTGCGCCAGATAAGGTCCAGCGCCTGTTGTAAAACTTCACGGCGGGAAAATTGGATCATAGCTTTGTTTTCTCCTCCCCAGTACCGCTTTACTATAACACGGCTGACCGCGGTCGTCTACGCCACCGCCAGCACTTTGGGTTTAGCCGGTTTCGGGCCGAGTAGCGATTCAAAAACGTCGCGCTCGATCGTCTCTTTGACCAGCAGTTCCTGGGCGATTTTTTCCAGGTCAGCGCGGTGATCTTTGATGATTTTTTCCGCGCTTAGCTTAGCGTGCTGCAAAATTCGGTCGATTTCTTTATCAATTTCTTGAGCGACTTTTTCCGAATAATCGCGTTGTTCGTGAATTTCCCGGCCGAGGAAGATCATTTCTTCTCGCTCGCCGAATGTCCGCGGACCTAATCTGCTCATGCCGTAGCGGGTGATGATCTGCCGGGTTAGACGGGTGGCGTTTTGCAGGTCGTTAGCTGCTCCAGTCGAAACTTCATGAAAAACTACTTGCTCCGATACTTGTCCGGCTAGGGCGACCGATAATTCGGCCATGAATTCATCGAGGGTGTGATAACTCTTGTCCTGGGTCGGTGCCTTGAGAGTGAATCCGCCGGTTCGGCCGCGGGAAATGATGGAAATCTTTTGAATCGGGTCGGCCGCCGGCAGGTAGTGCGCCACCACGGCATGCCCAGCTTCATGATAGGCGGTGATCTTTTTTTCATGCTCGGACATAACTTTTGATTTGCGCTCCGGCCCGAGCAACACTTTTTCCATGGCGTTAAAGCAATCGTCCATGGTGACGATGGTGCGCTTTTGACGGGCAGCCAGAATTGCCGCTTCGTTCAGTAAGTTTGCTAAATCGGCACCGGAGAATCCAGCCGTTCGTTCCGCTAATCGGCGCATATTCACGTCTGGGCCCAGTGGTTTTTTGTCGATGTGAACTTTAAGAATGGCTTCGCGTTCATTAATATCCGGCAGATCAATACTAATCCGGCGATCAAACCGGCCGGGTCGCAGTAAGGCTGGATCAAGAATGTCCGGGCGATTTGTCGCCGCCACGACGATGACATGGGTGTCAGTGTCGAAACCGTCCATCTCGACCAGAATTTGATTCAAGGTTTGTTCGCGTTCGTCGTGTCCGCCACCCAGACCGGCGCCGCGTTGACGGCCGACGGCATCAATTTCATCGATGAAGACGATGCTGGGCGCGGTTTTTTTCGCCCGGCGAAACAGGTCGCGGACCCGGCTGGCACCGACGCCGACGAACATTTCCACGAATTCCGACCCGGAAATGTTGTAAAACGGCACGTCCGCTTCGCCGGCGATAGCCTTGGCTAATAACGTCTTGCCAGTCCCCGGCGGTCCAACTAACAACGCGCCTTTGGGGATACGCGCACCCAGATCAGTAAAACGCTTTGGACTTTTTAGGAATTCGACGATTTCGTACAGCTCTTCTTTGGCTTCGGTCGAGCCGGCCACATTCTTAAAAGTTATCGGCTTTTTCTTGGTCGGTTGCTCGGCTTCGCGTGGCGGCACCTGACCGAAGCTCATGGCCCGGGAATTTTGTCCTTGGACTTGGCGGAAAGTCAGCCAGATAAAACCGCCGATCAAAAGTAGGGGGACGACAATCGGAAAAATAGTGTTCAGCCAGAACTCGGAACTGGTGTTATCTTTAACTGTGCCGGTCACGGCCACCAATTTCTCGGCCGGGATGCCATAATTTTTAGCGATGGTGGTCCAATCGACGGTCGGTTCCTTACGAGTGGTAATCTTGCTGTTATCCTTCAGCGTCACGTCCAGCCGGTCGCCGTTGACATCGACCACCTTGACCTTATCCTCATTGATGGCCGTGATGACCTCGCCCAGGGTGACCGGTTTAGCTTTTTGGTTGTTGACGTTAACGGACGATAACAGCATGCCGACCACCACCAGCGAGCCGACAAATATGAGAATATTTTTTATGATGGGATTCATCCCGTTAGAAATTAGTTAATAGCCTGAAAACCATAAGAAATGTTTAAGGTCTTTACCTGAGTATATTTCTAACGGGATTCATGGGAAGTAGGCGCAGTATAACCAAAACGACTACTTTTGACAAGCCTAGATGAGCTAGATCATTAGACTGCCGCATATTACTAACGTCTGGCCTAACACCCAACCCTTGACCGATTACGATAGTATGTACTACAGTCTGTAGTAAGTATGACACCTCTAGCAGCCTTTATTACCGGGCTAACCACCGGCGGATTAACCTGTTTTGCCGTTCAGGGTGGATTATTACTAGGTTTATTGGCCCGGCGACAGGAAGGTGACGAGCGGTTATCGCACTGGCAACGCTTGTTTTTACCGGTCAGCGCCTTTTTAATTGCTAAAGCAATTGCTTACGCCTTACTCGGTTTTGGTTTGGGCTGGCTAGGTAATAAAATCCAGCTGACTGATACCGCCCGGATTTGGTTACAGAGTGCAGCCGGTATTTTCATGGTTATTAGCGGAATCAAGTTAATTTTTCCGCAGTGGTTGCCGTGGTTAAGTTTTCAGCCGCCAGCTGGTGTCCGCCGGTTTATTCGCCGTAGTGCCCGCAGTCAGGCTATCGTCGCCCCGGCGATTCTTGGATTTTTAACTATTTTAATTCCCTGCGGCACGACTCAGGCGATGGAAGTCGCGGCCATCGCCAGCGGTGCAGCCTTATCGGGAGCCGGAATCATGTTGGCCTTCGTGCTCGGCACCGCACCCTTGTTCCTCCTAATCGGAATTTTAGCAAAGGGCACCACTTTGCTACAGCGAAGATTAAGTTATGCCGCCGCGACGATAGTTATTGGTCTTGGTCTATACACCCTGAATGGCGTGCTGGTGCTAGTTGATTCACCATATTCAGTCCAAAATGAAGTTGCCGCCTTGCGCGCCACTTTATCCAGCGGAGAGACGGCGGAAGTGTCCAGTAATCCGGTCATCACGGTGGCGGGTAATGGTTATAGCCCTAGCCAACTGACCGTTCCGGCCGGACAACCGGTGACCCTAACTTTAAATACCACCGGCAACCTCGGTTGTACTAGTATCTTCGTTATTCCTAAACTTAACATCAGAAAAAATTTACCCGATCGAGGCACCACCATCGTGGCCGCGAATTTTCCCGAGTCCGGACGCTACTCCTTTACCTGTGGGATGGGGATGTATACCGGAACAATTGAAGCCATATGATCCCGTTTTGCACAAACCAACTTCTAATCCCGTTAGAAATTTCCTTAACCAGGGACCTGCGTGCATTATCTTGTTTAAAACTTATTTGGGGATATTTCTAACGGGATGATCTCCAAATTTAAAGTTAAGCATCTCGACTGCGCTTCCTGCGCCCTGACCATGGAAGGTATCTGCGAAGATACTAAGGGCGTCAAGAAAGCGGAAGTTCACACTATTTCGCGCACGCTGACAGTCGAACACGATGATTCAGTTAAGCCGGAAAAAATTAAATCCGCCCTAGCTCAGGAGGGGTATCCAGTCGAAACTATCTAAACGAATTACTGGTTAGTCGACTGGTTGGCGTTCATGACTGCGCCATTGGTATTTGATTGATTGGAATTGGCAGAGTTGGTTTGATTTGTATTGGCTGATGGCAGTGTGCAGCCGGTTTTTTCCGCTAATTTTTCAAACGAGACCTCGCCGTCTTGCCGTGAGCCATCAGCAAATACCCAGGTCGGGTACCCCTCGATTTTATTATCCTTGCAGATCTGGGTTTGGTTTTTCCCATCCGCAGTTGAGCATTCGACGTAGGTGACGTATTTCATCGAGTCGCCAAATTCTTTTTTCTGATTCTGACAATGCGAGCACCAGAAAGCGCCATAGAAGGTGGCCTTCTTCTCGGTCAGGCATTTGGCAAAATCATCATACTGACCGGGCGGTGGCGGGGTACTCGGTCGAGTCGCTAGCCAGGTGATCCCGCCGCCGATAATAAGCACGGCCACAATCGTCCAGAGCCACGCTTTGCCTGTTTTCGACATTCCCATAATGGAGCAGTGTAGCATGGGTTATTAATAAAGACAAAGCCATCCGGGTGGGGAATTTGCCTTATACCCTGGGGAAATGTATAATCCCCCCAGAGGGGATTAGGGTTGTCCCCAACCCTATCATCAGATCCCCCCTCCCCCTAGCTGGGTAAAGACTGTGCAAACATATGAAAACCACCGAAGATAAGCGAAAAACCACCGGTCACCGACTGGCCATTGTCGAGGGCCATTTACGGAAAGTCCGGGCGATGGTCGATCAGGGCGCCTACTGCATCGACATTATCCACCAGTCGCGAGCGATTCAGCAGGCCCTGCGGAAATTCGATGAACAGGTGTTACAGCAGCATTTACGCAGCTGTGTTTTGCGCGATCGCAGCGGGACCGATAAAACCGTAACTGAATTGATGGAGGTATTCGAAAAGTTATAATCTATGGCCCAGCAAACCACAACTTTCCCGGTCATCGGGATGCATTGCGCTTCCTGCGCGAAAAATATTGAACGGGTAGTGAAAAAATTACCTGGCGTGCATGATGTTCGGGTTAACTACGCGACTGAACGCGGGCAGGTGACTTTTGATTCTGGTCAAATCAGCCAAGCGGCCATTGCTGATCAAGTAGCTAAAGTTGGTTATACGGCGGTAATGGATGTAGACCACGGCAGTGCTTCCGGCCCCCGCCTTGATAAGGAGGGGGTAGGGGGAAGTCATCACGACCACGCCGCCATGCTACGTGCCACTGAACTTAAACAATTGCGAGTAAAATTAATTTTTGGAATTATCGCGGCGATCATCGTAATGCTGCCCGATCTCTTAATGTGGCTGAAGATTGAATCGCTGCCGGAATCAAGTTGGAATATTATTCGCTTACTGCTGGCTACCGTCACTTTGGTGTGGGCTGGCTCACAATTTTTCATCAGCGCCATTAAGGCTTTGCGATTTTGGCAAGCTAACATGGACTCGTTAATCGTGGTCGGCACTTCAGCCGCTTATATTTTTAGCGTGGTGGCCGTACTCTGGCCATCCGCCTTTGTCGGCAGCGGTCAACAGCCGGCTACTTACTTCGATGTGACGGTAGTGATTATTACTTTAATTTTGCTTGGTCGTTTCCTTGAAGCTCGAGCGAAGCGGGGCGCCAATGACGCGATTAGAAAATTAGCCAGCCTGGCAGCCAAAACTGCCCGGGTAATTAGGCGGGGCCAAGAACAAGACCTGCCGCTCGAGCAAGTGGTGGTCGGTGATTTAATCGTGGTCCGGCCGGGCGAAAAAATCGCGGTCGACGGCATTGTTACTGCCGGTCAGTCAGCCGTTGATGAGTCAATGATTACTGGTGAAAGTATTCCGGCTGAAAAACAAATTGGTGACACTGTCGTCGGCGGCACCATCAACACTAACGGCATGCTAACTTTCCGCGCCACCCGGGTCGGTCAAGATACTGCCCTCAGCCGAATCATTAAGTTAGTCGAAGCCGCTCAAAGTTCCCCGGCGCCAATCCAGCGGTTAGCCGACAAGATATCCGGCGTGTTTGTGCCGATTGTGTTAGGTTTAGCCGGGCTCACTTTTTTGCTTTGGTTTTTTAACCCGCCGGCTGGAGTGACCACCCTGAATTTCAGTTTGTTAATGGCCGTGACCGTACTGATTATCGCCTGTCCCTGCGCTCTGGGGTTAGCCACGCCGACCGCGGTCATGATCGGCGTCGGTCAGGGCGCGCGACATGGCATTTTGATTCGGGCCGCCGAAGCGCTCGAGACATTACACAAAGCCCGGACCATCGTATTCGATAAAACTGGGACGCTCACCACCGGTCAATTGAGTGTTACCGCTGTGTTGGGTCGGGATTTTGTGCTGCAGTATGCCGCTTCAGTCGAAGCCATGAGCGAACATCCGGTGGGGCGGGCGATTGTGGCCGAAGCGTACCGGCGGGGAATTAAATTACTGACTGTTACAAATTTTAAAGCCCAAGCCGGAGCCGGCGTCAGCGGACAGATTGATGATCATCGGGTAGTGATTGGTTCACCTGATTTATTGATCGCCCAGGGAATTCATGTCGAGGGATTTCAGATCGATCGGGAACGACTAGCCCAGGCCGGGAAAACTGTAGTCCTGATTGGGATTGATCAGGACGCGGCTGGTCTGATTGCTGTGGCTGATACGATTAAACCGAATACCGCGGCGGCCATCCGTGAACTGCGAAACCTCGGTTTAGAAGTCTACTTAATCACTGGCGATCATTTCGTGACCGCTTCCGCGGTTGCTCAACAAGCCTGGATTGCTCCCGATCGGGTGCTGGCTGAGGTTAAACCCGAACAGAAGGCCGCCAAAGTTAAAGAGTTGCAAGCCGACCAGCATTTGGTCGCCATGGTTGGCGACGGCATCAACGACGCGCCCGCCCTGGCTCAAGCCAATGTCGGTATCGCCATGGGTTCGGGTACGGACGTGGCCCGCGAAGCCGCCGGAATCACCATTGTCGGGAATGATATAAATCAAGTCGTGACCGCTCTTCGCTTATCGCAGGCCACGTTCGCTAATATAAAACAGAATTTATTCTGGGCTTTCGGTTACAATTTGATCGGTCTGCCGATCGCGGCGGGAATTTTATATCCGTCCTATCACCTCACCCTTAGCCCGATCATCGCTTCCGGCGCGATGGCCGTCTCGTCTTTATTTGTAGTCCTAAACTCGCTCCGATTGAAACGATTTGGTAAACTTAAGTCATGACCATTCCCAGCCTAGCCAATCATCACGACCCTATTTTCGATCCGGTCTGTGGAGTTTCGCTTGATCCAAAAACCGCCCCGCACCATTACAATTTTCGCGATAATACTTACTATTTCTGCTCGGGCAACTGTTTAAAATTATTTCTGGAAGACCCCGACGCTTATATTGAATTTATTACCAGCGACGAAGAATAATTATTCTCGGTCGCCGAACGGTTTGGTCTTGACAATAATCGATTTTTAGTGTACGGTCGCCGGGCTGAACGGTAAGTTTAGCTGTGCTGTTTTACAATTCAACCATCACTCCTAAGGAGGTCCGGTCGTGCGACAACTCTGTTTTGTGCTGTTGGTTGTTATCGGTTCGGTGTTGGCGGTGCCCACGATAGCGGTCACACCGCATCGTCCGATTCCCGATGCCGGACCGACCGAGGTGCCCGACCGCACGCCGCAAAGCGACATGGTCCTAGACACTATGTTCACCCACCGTGGTGAGCGGGTCTGTGAAGTCAGGTTTTTCCAGGATTTTTCTCCCGGCGGAACCCGTGACATCGGTACCGCTCAGATCGACAACCTGAATCGCGTTTTGAACACCATTCGACCGCCGTTTCGGGCTTACCTGATCGGCGCGTCCGATCCGGAACGGTTCGAAGCGACCCGGCGGAAAGTCAGCCAGATGAACAACTGGACCCTCGGTCCAGCTCGGGCATCCTGGCTGAACGCTAAGACCGGATACCGCGCCACGGTGCTGGCCACCACCATTATCAACGATCGACGCGGGGTCTACCTGGTCATCGTCGAACCGTTAGTTAAGCCGGTGATTTCTCGTCGGGACACGGTCGTCCTGCAACCGCGGGTTGTCTATACCGGCAGCGAGGAGACCGGCGACGAGGACTACCGACCAGTTTCGATCCGACCATTCGTCGGTGCGTCCATCGCTGAAATCAGCGCCATGGACATCTCGGGCACGATCGAGCCGATCATCGGAATTTCGTTGCGGGTCCCGATTTCCCTGCAAGCCAGCATCGCGCCGTATTACTACGACGGCTGGAACTTCGGTAACCCTGGACTCCGTCGTCGTGGGATCGGCCTCGATTACTATCCGATTGAGCGAGGCTACTTCCGGCTGGGCGGCTCCGGTATTTGGTTGATGAACGCCAATACTGGTTACGCTCAGGAGCGGGCGCTTGGTGGCGAGGTGGCCATCGGTGTCCAACCGGAACCCTGGCTCGACTTCGCGCTGAGTGGACACGTCTATCGTCTGACGACCGTTGATGATCGCCATGGTCGTGCTGTCGGCGGTGTCAGTTTCACGGTCCGTCTCGGTCCGGAACTTCACCCCTAAGGAGGTCCCCCTCATGCGTCACCAGCGTGCAGTTGCGCTGTTCGGTGCCGCCGCCCTGGTCACCATCATGGTGCTCTCCGGTTGCGGTGACAATCCGTTGACTCCCGAGCAGGTAGTCGGCGGTAATGATACTGTCTTCGTGGTCAATCCGCCGGACACCAGCCACGGTGGCGGCCGGGACACGGTGGTCATCATCACGCCCTGCGACACCTGCCGGACCGACACGGTCATCATCAGGAGCCGCAACTGCGGCGAGATCAACACGGGAGCATTCAACGTCACCCGTTCAACGCCGCAGAAGTACCTGCTGTTCTACTACTTCAGCGCCCCGGTCATGGGCAACGTCTTCATCCGGATCGACAACTACCGCGAGGGCGGCGGGCACACGAACCAGGACATTCTGATCTATGCCGTCCGCGACGGCGACGGGATGAAAGTCGTCATCGCGCGGCCAGGCGACCCTTGCGGCGTCCTGGCCGATACCACCGGTGTCGATACTCCGGTTACCCGCTACGTCGGAGCGTTCACGCTACCGGCCGGCACCTGGTCGTTCTACGCGCTCCACGGTTCCCAAGTTAGCTGTTGGACGCAATCCGGCAGTGGCAACGGCCCAGTGAACGTCGTCGACGCCCAGATCGACTTCTGCTACTAGGTTCTTTCACCCCCTCGATGAAGCTATCGAGGGGGTTTTTCTTGACTTTTTTCCAGTTCAGCGGCAAGATGTCCGCGATCAATCTAGTTATGGTTAAAAGTTCTTTGCCATTGGCTTGGAGAAGG
>Ga0315283_10000012_pt1 | contig 91088 bp, 93 predicted proteins | sample YL17G09_0_MG_FD_204541 | JGI IMG/M metagenome (GOLD analysis project Ga0315283, IMG submission 204541) | Sediment microbial communities from Yellowstone Lake, YNP, Wyoming, USA - YL17G09_0 | ecosystem: Environmental > Aquatic > Freshwater > Lake > Sediment | place: USA: Wyoming | collected...
TCCTTTGTCCTTTTCTTGGCATGGGCACCGCGTGCTTGACATTATACTCATTAAACTAAACTTGTAAAGGAAACGGAGACGACTGGATTTGAACCAGTGATCCTTTTTAGGGGATGCCACCTTAGCAGGATGGTGTCATAAACCAACTCGACCACGTCTCCATAAGATCCCGCAGGGAGTCGAACCCAGCCGCATAATTTTGCAGACTATGCCCACCGCCGGATGGACGGGATCATTTATTCCTGCGCATGTTTTTGACTCCCTCCCATAAGGATCATAAACTCAAGCTGTTCCACGAGCATGTTAATCAATATATAATGGTGCTCGTGATTCATCAGTGTTGTAAGTGCTTCGTTCTGATTTACGGTGATATCGTTAATGAACTTACTAAGGATTGGGGTCTGTTTCTTTACCAAATTTATTATAGCACGCATCAGAACAGAAATCATCCCCGTCATTGAATTGCCCTGCATTTCGCTCTATAAGACGTGGTTTACCACATAGGATACAGACCCTTTTAGTCATTGTCACTTATCTCCTGTTGCGACATACACAGCGAACAAAATGAATGCTAGATAAATCCACAATGGGGATGTCACCCACCACCACGACCACGTGACATTGTCTGTAAGTTTCAGAACTAGGAAAATAAGGAACAAAACACTGGGTATTCCCAATCCTTTTTGCGTGTCAGCGCTATCCATAGTGTTCCTCCAAAATACGGAATGGGCTGGAGTCGAACCAGCGGACGTGTTACCGTCACTGCCTTTCCAGAGCAGCGCCCTAGGCCTCTAGGCGACCATTCCAAAACGGAGGGCAGATGAGTCGAACATCATGGTTTTACCCACGCACCGTGTTCGAGACGGGCTCCAGTCCACACCGGATTTACCCTCCAAAGATGGCCAAGAAGGGATTTGAACCCTTAAGCCTTTCGGCACCGACTTCTAAGACCGGCGCGTATACCAAGTTCCGCCACTTGGCCATTATTCCACTGCCTTGAAGTTATAGACCGGCTTCATTATGAAATCGATAGTCACGCTCTCACCAATGGCGTCAATGATCTTCTGCTTGTCTTTGTACGCCATCGGGGACTCATCTAGCGTGTCTTTGCTGACACAGGACGACCACACACCAACCATCTCTTTTTGGAACTCGTCTAGCTGCAATTCCCGCTTCGCACGACTTCTGGAATAGATTCTCCCAGCACCATGGGGAGCAGACATATTCCATTTTGCACTACCCTTGCCGGTTCCTATAATAGTCCCGTCACGCATGTTCAAAGGAATTATTACCCTTTCTCCTTCATGTGCTGAAATGGCACCCTTGCGGAGAATGTTGTCGGAGAAGTTTATGTAGTTGTGAACTGATTTCACACTTTCCAATTTGGAATATTCTTGTTTGAAAAACTCCTCAATGATTTGTTTGACCATGAAGTATCTATTCATCAGTGCATATCTTTGTGCTACCTTCATGTCAGTCAAGTATTCTTTGCCACCCTTGTCTATAGGCAAGAATTCAAGATCTTTATATGCGGCCCCTATAAACATTTCTCGCATAAGTTCTTTGGCGCGCTTCTGATGATATCCAGCTATGTCCAACCCAAATTTGCGACTTCCAGAATGGACGAGCAACCAAATGTTACCAGTTGCATCCTTGTCCAATTCTATAAAATGGTTTCCACCGCCCAATGTACCTATGGACTTTAATGCTCTGGTACTATCAGAACCTATGTTGCAACAAATGTCAACGATCATTGCTGGTAATTCTTCGAGCAGATTAGTATCTATTTGTTGTTTATCACTTCGTACGTGAAAACCGCTCGGAATGTTTTCGCGGATGAAGCCATCCAACTTCGCAAAGTCTACTTCTATTTGTCCAAGGTTGAACGCCTCAATTCCGCAGCCGATGTCAACACCTACTAAATTGGCGATTACATAATTATTCATCTTAGCTGTGTAGCCGATAACCGCCCCGGCTCCAGCATGGCAATCTGGCATGATTGCGATGTATGTATTTCCAAATGCTGGATGATTCAGGAAACTGTAGATTTGAGCTACAGTTGTTTCGTCGATATCGTCAATCATGACATTAGCAGAATTATATTTTCCTGTGTACGTTAACATATTTTTTCCTTAGTCGTTGTCGTTCCTTACTTCGGATCGTTTTCGTAGTGATCTCTGCACCGCAGCATCTACATTTCACTCCACCTGGGCCGACATGCCCTTTGTAGTATTGGCGCAGGTTTCTCTTGCCAGCACGTTTTCCAGCGGGCTTGCCCACGCCTTCATTATACATACGATGGAGAGTTTGTAAAGAGGAAATGTGGTATAATCATAATATGGAGGCTAAGGGAATCGAACCCTTATTTCCGGCTTGCAGGGCCAGCGTAATGCCCATTATACGAAGCCCCCTAAGAACACCATTCTTAACTGCACAAAATGGTCAGGTCACGCTACGTACCCCACGGTTAAGTGGGACGCCAAGTCCGGTGGCCTGCCTGACCTATAACATCTGAGTTATCTAGGATCACTCAGTTTAATACTGCCTAGAACAGTAGCAGATTTTCTCCTGCTCCGGAGTTGATTACAACTCGATCTCGTCCACGATCCCGACAAGCTGCTCGGAATCCAGATCATTGGTGGCGAACCGGTTGATTACGTCGAACACCTGATCGCTCCATCCACCAACGTTCAGCACGTCCTTGCGGTGCTTCGGTGCCTGTGTGTCCTTGCCAGCTTGAATGTCAATCAGCACCATCTTGGCGTTCTTGTTGCGCGACTTCAGCTGCTCCCACTCATGCATCAATGGTGTGCAGCCCCGGCTCAAATAGTAAGAGCCTGCCCAGGACTCGTTGTCGCTAACAATGATGATTAGGTCTACCTCGGCGCGCTCACGGTTGAGTAGTCGCAATGGCGCAGAGCACTCCGTAGATCCACCGCCGATGCTTCCAAGCAGTGCCGCGTTGGTCATGATGCTGTCACGCGGATTGACCCGTACGTTGACCACATTTCCCTCGAACGGGATCACTCGCGACATTGGGTTCTTGCGCAAGTACACTGCGCTTACCAAGGCTGCCACGTCGATGCAGTTTACCTTGGTGGTTGCCGTGCCCCGGTCACCCGTGATCGGGCTGGACATAGATCCGGAAACATCTGGACAGATTACGACGTTTCCGTCAAACACGTCCACGTTCTCACAGGCAATTTCCATAGCCTCTTGCAGCGCATCCGAAATCTCAGCCGGCGCATCCTCGATGTTCTTGTACGCTGCTAGCAATTGGTACGGGAACGCACGTGCGCGCTGGATCTGATCACGATCCTGCAAGCGTTCCGCCACCAGCTTGACCATCTTCTTTCCGTCCCTGCCGTCGAACACACCATGCCGCTTGAACGTGTTGATGTTCATGCGGGTCATCATCCACTTTGCGTTCTTGGCAATCTCCTTCCAAGCTGCAGTATCCAATTCCAGCGAGGTTAGGTACTGGAAGGAAACATCCGGGACTTCCTCTGCCTTGCCTGCCTTGAACAACTCGTACTCCTTGACGATCTTCGGCAGGTAGCGCTTGTTGTACTCCTTGCCCAGGATGTACGCGTAGAAGGCATTGCGGGTCTTATCCTTCGGCTTCGGGTGAACCATCTTCACCAGATCGGCCAAAGATACACCAGCGCCTACGGCATCGCGGAATAGCTGCTCGTCAGTGCGACCGTCAAGCCAGCCACGGATGATGTTACGAGGAGCCGTACCGAAGCTCTTACGCCCGGTTACACCGCTGCGGATGATCTGAGCAAACTTGCGCAGCTGTGTGCCGTTGTCGATGGTCTTGGGAAAGATCGCCCTTACTAGATCGATCTCACCACGACCAACTAGGTGCGCCGTCAAGAAGGCCGGCATGTCCTTCATATAGCCCTTGTCACGGCTATACACTGCCACCTTGGCGATGAACTCTGGATCGACCTTGGTGCATAGATCTTGGGTATCGTTCATTAGTTCATCTGCGTGTGCATAGAAGATGTCATTGAAACAGTTGGTGACGGCATACTGAATGAGCGCATGCTTATCACTCATCTTGTATGCCAACCCACCCGCGCGGTTGCGAGTGTCCGACTTCGGGGCCATCTTACCACGGGTTGTTGAGAATAGACGACGGTTTACCATAACTTCCCTCCGATGCATTTCCCTTTCGGGAACGATTATGCCGAGAGTACAACGAAAGTTTGAACGCTCTCAGCGATAAAACTATAAAATGGGGTGACAAGGTTTTGTAGAGATTTAGTCGGTTAATGATGTAATCCCTACAAGCATTCACCCCAATACTTTTGGGCAACGAAATTTGGAAAGACTTTTTACCGGAGTCCTGGCGTTAGACGACAGCCCGATGGTCGGGCTGGCAGGAGTTAAACCTACGTTACCGGTCCTGTATGTAGTCCTTCCGGCATTTGCCCAAAACTGAAAATAAATTGGCCAACGAGTATTGGAAAGATTTTTGTCTGCCGCTCTACCTACTGAGCTATACTACCATACAAAGTATGGCAGCAGCAGGACTCGAACCTGCGACCAACAGTTTATAATGTAATCCTTCCTGCATTTGGCCAAAGCGAAAACTTAGAAAATTTGGACAACGAGAGTTGCGAGACGGTCAACCCGGGTATGACGTCCGGGCGCTCTACCTTAGAGCATCTCGCCCAATCAGAGATGGAATCCCGGTTGTGGGCGAGATAGGAATCGAACCTATTATGATGATGTAGTCCCGCTGGCATTTGTCCAAAACTAAACTACTTTACCCGACGAAAGGTGGAGAGACTATTTTAAGCGTGCTACCGTTACACTAATTATACGGAGTTGAACCGTTCCTCCTCTTTATTAGAGATGTAATCCCTCTGGGCATTCGGGTAAAACGAAAATTAGATTGCCCAACGAAATTTGTCGAGACGTTGGACCACCCCCCGAGGGTGGTCATCTTTATCAGAGATGTAATCCCGACTGGCATTTGGGCAAATAGTTACCCGACAAGAGTAGAAGAGACATTTATCACATAAGATGTAGTCTCTTCAGCATTCGGGTAATCTTTAGTTCCGATTGTCACAGAACGATGCTACTAACAGTATACTACAAGTTCATAGTCGAGAGGGGGAGATTCGAACTCCCAACCTGATGGCCCCAAACCACCCGCTCCGCCAGTTGAGCTACCCCTCGATATCGGGGAAGTCGGCTTTGATCCGACGGCCTCCTGGTCCCGAACCAGGCGCTCTACCAGACTGAGCTATTCCCCGGTATAGGCCCAAGTGGGTTTGAACCACTTACCTAGCGGTTATCAGCCGCTCGCTCTACCAAGTGAGCTATGGGCCTAAAACTGGGGTTTGGTTGTGGGAAGCGCATCGCGTCTCCGCTCACGAGTTGACAAAGCATCTCGTGCAACCCTTACGGCCACCGACCCCAAAGGCCATATCAATCCTCGATCAGTTGGATCGAGGACGCGTGTTCCATATTGACTTGCCGCTCCGATTGTCAAAGAACCCAGAAGCTATAGCGGGGGTCGGATTCGAACCGACCGCCCGAGGCGTATGAGGCCCCAGTCTGCCCGAGCAGCCCCGCAGTTACAATCAGTCTATACCACAGACCAATTTAAATAACTGTGGCCCGGATTGATACTAACCAGTGGGGGGAACTGATTAGCCCAAAACGGGCCACAAGATTGTCAAAGAACTTCTTACGGAACCAATGCTGCAACGAAGCTTGGGAACCACTTCATGAACTCGCTTCGTGTCTTTTCTCCCCTGTACTCTTTCACGCCGAGCAACTCTGGTATACTCTCCGTAGGCTGCTTGACTACTTCGCGCAGGTATTTGAGTAACGCTTCCGTTACCTGCAGCTTCCCGTTCTGCGCGGGCTCCAACCCAGTAATGACTACTGGGAAGTGCTCAAGCCTGCTTACTGCCTTACCCCGTCCCCGGACCTTGAACAGAGGATCGCAGGGGTTCATGAACGAGAATCCTACTTTCATGGACTTCTTTTCCAAGTCCACCTCGCAACATGCTGTAACCGCCCCGGCCACATCAACCTGTGTTTTAGGGTGGCCATCTAGGACGATCTTGGTGCGGAAAGTTCGAAAAGTTGTGTACGGATTCGGGGTCATGACGCTCTCCAGTTCTCCTTCGTTATTGGTCGCTGGTCTACATTATACTTCTGAAACATGCGTTGTCAAGGAAAAAATGTTATTAGCTTCTAAACATTGGATTTATAAGTATAATGTTATCAAAATAAATCTGAAACTGTCCATAATCTTGAAGAGGCTGTACCGACTAATCAACTCGGGCGGTACAGTAATGGAAAGCGGAACGTGCTTTACAGAACACTATAAGCGCTAGTGGGAATTGCCATTATTCCGCTTTTTGCATTCTTCAATTATTTCTTTTACGCGCTGATCCAAGGAATCTACACCAGATGGCAGTGCTCCAAGGGCCACTACTTTGCCCTTCATGTTAGTGTATAACGTCTTGTTTTGTTTGAATTCATTAACAAAGTTGTCAGTTGCGGCTGTGTCCAAGACCCGATCCTCCTTCATTAGTTTTATGGGTGGAAGCTAGGAAATGTAAACTAAACATTCGTACTTCTCAAGCTCCTCAAATTTATACCAAGTCATTGTCAGCATGGAATTGGCAATTGCTACGCCCGGCATCATTGGATCTTCGTGTGTGGACTTGAATTCCAAATAAATTGTACGGCGTCCTGAACCTTGCGTAAATGGGAATGCATCAACTACTTCTCCTGGTACAATACTAAAAGAATCAAGAATTTCGAAAGCGACAGTTAGTGCTTGGCCGGGTTCATCGAAGCGCCCATTCCCATCTAGACCAGCACCAGACAGTTTTTCATTTATCTTTTCCCGCGTCTTTGGATCTAACCTATTGGTCTTTTGTGCAATCATCGTCTGCGGCATCGGGCTGTCTTCTTGCACTTCCGTGACTCTATTAAATGCTTCTTCCATATCTTTAGGTACTGGCTCTCTCGGACCGCCCTTTTTCATTTCTTCATCAACGTGTGTCCAGAAATACCCGGGGACAGGATATGTACAGTTCTGGCATGGTGTGTCTCGCCAATAGTCTACGCGCTGCATGCTTTTGCATTCTGGGCATAGCGTTATGAATGCTCTTCCCCTACGGACAAATTCATTTGCAGCTTTTTCCATTTGTGCAAGCCGTTCGTAGTAATCTGCCATTTCCTTAAGATGCGCCCAGGCGATCTTTGCAGCCGCTTCCAGATCGTCTCCGATTACATCTGTCTCTGGGTCACTAGATCCGTGCTCTTGTTCTACTGTGATTCCCTTAGCTAAAGATTCCGGGGAGAATTCTACTTCTTCCCAGTTGATCCCTATCTTAGTTCCAATCTCCTTAGCCTCTTCTGCGGTGATTTCCGTTTCGCTGTGCTCGTGAGGGTCCATGGGGTTACCCCCCGCACGCAACGGAACGCCTATACCAACTTCTCTGGCGTAGTCCTCCATTAGTTCGCGCACATCGTATGGATCCATGTGTAATTGAATCGCAAGCTCTTCTAGATCCGATTCCGAAGGATTGCGGTGTTCCAATAACCACTCTTCGGCCTCTTCCAGGGTTGGAAGCCGTTGTTGTGTCGGAGCCGGAGTTTCTTCATAATCTGGATTTACCGGGGTAGAATATTGTCCAGTTCCTTCTGCTGGTTCTTGGTTGAGTGCCGTCTTTTCAGATGCCACTGCTGGCCGCATTGCATATGGTTGATCTTGTACCTCAATAGGAATCTGGTCGCTGGGCATCATAGAACTAAGTTCTTGCCGGATCAAGTTGGCGTCCTGCGAATTGTCAAAGCGGATCTCATCACCGATCAATCTATAGGAGCCGGCAAACTGTCCACCACTATACAACTCATTTACCAGGGCGGCTACATCTCTAGAATCAATGTATGGATAGTCGCCAATACTGATACTGTCCGCAGGCATAAATGGAGCTACTGCAGCGATAATCTCATCGACCTTCTTGCTGGGATGCCCCAATAGGGGAAGTTCCTTTAGAAGATCAGCAAGCAATTCTGGGTCGCTAATGAATGGAAGAATGTCCATACCGTCCAGTACGGTTAATACCTCCATTACAACATCATTGTCTGGCTCTTCATCGTCCATTGGATTTCTGCGGTCCGGATGCTCAGCCTTACCCTCTGCCAGCCCTTTTCCTACATCTGAATACGGGCCATCTCCAGGATTTTTACCAGGAGTACCGTCGTCAAATAATGAGGCCGGCTTATTTATAAGTGCACTGGCCATCTTGATCCCTCCAAGCATACGGATAGCCGTCTTTACTCTTGCTTCCTGCAAAGTCTTTGAGGAACGTGCCAGCCATTCTTTATTTTGTGACACGTCGCGTATGGCGAATAGCCACGAAGAAGAGAGTGCAAATCGATCCATGCTACCATTTGCACACAATAATTTGGATCCCATCTCTTTGATTATGGCAGCAGCTGCCGTTTTTGCGTCTGGGTAAACAACGTGCCCAATGGGAGTTTTTGAACTGTACCACTGGACACGAACTTTACCATCTTTCTGATCTGACATCTCCGGGAGAATCGCCGCATACAAATCCACGCCGATCCCTTTATATTCTGTCCCGATTTTTGCAACACCAAAAATTGCAGATTCACCGTCCAGCGGCGTTTCCTCCGAAGAAACCTTATTAAGTTGCCTCATTGGTTTCCCCGGTTTCTGAATGAATTGCTGTTGAATAGTTCTATCCTCTACTGGAGAGCCTTGCTCACTCTGTGTAGAGGGTGTACTTTGCGTAGATGGTGCACTAGGAGACACAGGTGTCGGTGTAGAGTTGTCAGTAGTGGGCGCACCGGGAGACATCGGAGGTTGCGGAGTAGTGCTTGAGGGATTCTTTACTTGATCCTCAAACTGTTTTACTATCTCCTCTGATATACCCATATCTTTAAGTAGCTGGGTAATTTCCGGAATGTCACTAACGTTCATTTGCGCAGTGTTATACACGCGTACGTCTCCCTCATACGGACCGGTGTATTGCTCTGTACTGGGTCCGGTGCTCAAGTTTAGCTCTGTCCAGGCGTACTTCTTTCCGCAGGATGCACAAACGATGTCTTTACCATGCTCACCGGCTTGCATTCCATTTTCATTACCACAGTGTGGGCATGTGGAAGATCCTCCGTGCATCATTCCGCCCTCTGGAACCATGTCCGTATTTGTTTCATCCAGAGGTGAGAACTTAGTGTAATTTGGCCTGGCCTCTTCTACTTCTGCTGGGCCTTGCTGCTTGTACGGAAACGCGCGCTTATTAGTTGCGTCTTTCATTTGCAGTGTCTCTGCGACGTCTGACACTTCTTCTTTGTCAACGCCGCTTTTAAAGATTCTCTTTAGCTTCTTGAGAAGATCTATGTACTTGTACTTTTCGAGCATCTTATACCGCACGTTTCCCGGTGCCTTGTGCCTGTCATCTGCCGGTGCGTTTCGGTAGGATTCGTCACGGTCTTCTTTTATTTGTTCGTACTCTTGGACTAGCTCTCCCAGGATGCGATTAATTTCTTGCAGCTTTCCCTCCATCTTTTGCATGAGCCGGTCTGGATTCCGAACTGCAGAAACAGCCTCCTTAATAAGTTCATAATCTACTGTGTACGTTTTCGTTTCCTGAATCAATTTGTCCAGGCGAGTCATTGTCTCAATAGTTTCTTGGCGCTCTTGTCCAAAGATCTGATCTGGATCAAACGATTCATCGTAAAGCTCTCCACTTTGTACCATCTGTCCTTGCTGAATGCTATAAACCGGATCACGGTCTGTGATCCCAAGTGGAGATTGCCCTAACTTTGTTTGTTCTCCCTGTATAACAATTGTAGCATTGAACGGATGCTCTGTCTCTCCAAGCTTGATGTCGTGAATAAGGTCTATCGTTATTTCGTAGAGTTTATCTCCAGTGATTCCTGGATAAACACTTTGAACGACTTCCGGATTCAATAGGAGCCTAGTATCCACATCGGTTTTCGAGTTGTACTGATTTGTAAGGATCGATCCGTATATGAATACATCTATAATTGCCTCTGCTGGAAGATGCAAGTCATCGAGGAAAGATCCTACAATATCTTCTATCGCCGTTAAGATCTCTGGTTGAAGCTTTAGCTGATCTGCAGAAACGTTCCAAATAGACGGATCTAACTCGTCCCTTGGATAATCAATGATTGAAGCGTGTGTCTTTCCCATTATGGTGTGTCCACCGGATTCTTCCTGAACACGGAGCCCATAGGTATTTTCTAAGTGCCCAATCAAATCTTTATTTACTACATCTAAAGACAATACGGCGTCTGGATCCATGTCCTTAATTTCATAATTAAACTTATCAACGGCAATCTTGATCAATGCGGCCCCAAGTCCTTGTCTACGATAGTTACTGTGTACTGCAATATCAAATGAGTATTTACCATCTAAGTAATTATCCATCAAAGCAGACACAAGCACGCCACCGCCCCCACCAGCAAAATCTGGATCTACATGACCACAAACAAAGTCTTTATCGGACAAGAATGTGATGCCGGATTGCTGTGCCAATGCCCACGGATCTGCATTGACTAGATTTGCATCGTCAAGTTCCTCTAAGCCATAATATAGTTCCAGATCTGCCATGTTGTAATTACTCGCCCTTAACCTGCATGCGCGGAACAACGTACTTTTCCGGTGTAATGGCTGGTGCTGGAGGCTTGATACCGACTGTGCCATGCATTGTTGTGTACATTCCAGACTTCATCATGTCTATGTACGCTTCGAGCTTAGCAATCTTTATTGCCTGCTCATTAAACTTGCTTTCCAAGGAAGGGATCACTACATTGTCTAATTGGACAACTGTCTTCTTTATTTCACCACTTCCAATAACTGCTGTAACAATTACTCCAATAACTGCGAGTAATGCGGCAAAGTATGGTCCCAGTACCTTTAGGAATTCAATCTTGGTCTTCGTCTCGTCTGCCATGGTGTACCTCTAGAAGTGCTGATTGAAGACGGCTGCAAGGTGCTTACATATAATGTTGCTGAGTGCTTTTGGTGCGCGTCCTTCTGGATATTCCCGTGGGGCAGGTACACCCTCAGGTATTAATTCAGTGTCTCGTGTTTCCAGTTCGTACTGCGATCCGTGCCATAAATATGCTGGGCAGTTATGCACTATTATTCCCTGTTCTAATAAAAAGTTTTCATACTGCTCTACGGACAAATCGTACACTGGTACAGGCTCATCAAAGTTTACTACTCGCACGCTTATGACCTTGTGATTTTTGTATTCGTTTTTCTGCTCTCCGTTAACGTAGGATTTAACCTCCAATGAACATTTGCGCATGTCGGTCGGTAACAGTGGCCTGTATTTGTCAAGTATCGCTTCTTTGTTGCGGCTCCACCAATATTGCACCCGGTCAAAAGAGGAAAAGAATTTGTTGTAGTGCGCGGCTCCGGGGAGTTTATATGTTTTGTACGTGTTTGGAGTAAGTTTTACACCATGTATAGTTTCTGTAATGTAACACGACTTCATAATTTTACCAATTTGTTGATGCCGCTTTATAACATTAGATTTATTTCTTACGCAATTTTTCTTATTATATTCTTTCATTCTCTTGGACAAATTTTCGCGATATTTTTCTGATGTACGAGCATGGAACGCGATCATTCGTTTTCTATTTATTTCTCTTACAGATCTATTTGTAATCGCATTGATTGATTTTTCAAGTATTTTCCTTCTTCCACATTTATTTATGTTACTCCAAAATGCCGTTTTCCTATTACTTATTTGTTTTCTTCCGTCTATACTCTTTGTCCATGCGATTCCTAGAGCGCGCCCATTAATAATGTTTTGTTGATTTTTCTTGTAAGACGAGACGCCCGCACGTTGTACGTGTCCTAGCATTTCATTTCTTCTATTGTCCCACAGGTTTTTTAGGTTCTTATTATTTTTTGCTACTGTTGAATGGTACAACAGATGTTCATTATATCCTTTCCATTCTAAATTTTCTGGCGTGTTATTATGCTTATCAAAGTTTTTGTGGTGCACAACAACAGTGTCTTCCATTTTTAAGCTGTTATTTTTTTCATCTGGTAGCGCACATTCTGCAACCTTCCTAAATACAAATCTCCAACCAGGCCCAGTGTTGGATTTATACTGTAGATAGTCTCCCGATGAACTAGTAGAGTATATCTTTTTGTCTCTCAAATACAACGGCATTAATGATGTTCCCGGGGTCAAATCTTTAGCATATACATATTCGCCAGTGCGCAGCATGAATCGATGATTTCCAGTGCACTTTACTGTACTTCCATTATCTAATGTTACATAATATAGTTCTTTTACATAATTAGTTATTCCCAAGCTTTTAGCTTTTCCGGGAACAAATTCTCCATTCTTGTCTGTGGAGTACACCCAGAAGTGTTTATCAGATCCATATGTAGTATATAGTTCTTTCATACTAACTGTTTTACCATCTAATAGTGGTATTTTAGTATCTTCAGTAAGACAATTACAGTGTACCTTTACATCGGAGTTTATCAAATCTGGATATGCTGCATATACTGTTGGCCACTGCTCGGTAGACTTAACTAATAGTTCTCCTGGTTCATCTGGGAGAATGTCCGCCGGAAGAGCCTCAACGGCCTGTGCTAAGCGTAGGCGGGCTCCAGTGTACCATGGGTATAGATCGCCCCAAGGTTTCTTTTGTTGTGCGGGCGGTCCAGGAGCAGGGGACAGTTCCTGTGGCTCTGGTTCTAATTCAATGTCTGGCTCTGGTATTTCTGGTTCCTCTACAGGTGCCGGCGGTGGAGGCAAACCCAATTCCCCACGATCAAATTGTACAAGATCCTGCCAATTGTCAAACATTATAGTTTGGATCCACGTATTTATAGAGTATGCCGAGGTGGTGTTGAACTGCAACAGGCCACCAATTGGATCGAAGTGAATCAGCTGGGAAGTGCATGTTGCGGCTCTAGCATCAACCCAATCCGGAGTACTGGCACGAAGGTCCAGGATGCTTGTGGCCAATATAATCAAATCAGCTTCTCCAAATCTTGCAGTGCCGCCAATGCGTCTGACATCTTTTGCTTTTTCAGGTTAACCATTCTATCTCGGTAGTCTAGCGCAGTTTCCCGGAATATTTTAGCAAATGTTTCTAATCCTATAATTCCGGGATGCCCAGATTCAGATAGTTGGTTCAGTACACCGTGTTGTATGTCTCCGCACATATTGCTCACAATTATGCTAAGCTCTCGGATTACATCATCTATAAACGCTTCCAAGAATTGAGCTACAAGTACCTTTGGAGCACGCAGCGCACTGACGTCTTTTATGAAGTCCCTGGCCTCTTTGTTTAGTTTGGCCTGCTGTTCAAGCAGATCCATTATGTTAATGTCATCAAGTTCTTTGTCCAGGGCACCGCTCTCATCTCGGGTATCTACCTTAGTTGCTATTTTTTCTTGTAACTTGCGTGTGCGCTTAACAAAAAGCTGCGCCATCTTTACAAGATCTTCGTACGCCTTTTCTAGATCTTGACTTGTTACAAGTTTAACCGAGGAACTGATAGGCTCAAGCGCCTTTGCTATCGCCAGATTCACTCCATCGGTACGCTTTGCTAGGACTTTGTTCAGGATGTGCTTGCCAAGAACATGCTTGTTGAAGTGGTGATTAATGTCGGTGTAATCAACCCCCATCTTGTATGTTTCTTTTATATACTTACGAATCTTCTCGTAACCAAACTCTTCCTCCATCTTTCTGTGGTGAAGATCTCTCAGATGCTCTGGGGACATCCGACATATTCTACAGGATGCTTCACCGTAGGGACAAAGCTCTAATTGTTCTGCAGTAAGGGGCGGTAGGTTTTTTTGCTTTGGCATGGTATCATTTTCTTCGTTTCGTTAAAGGCGCTCTGTCAATAACAGACTCCATTCAGTTGGATCTATTGGAGCGCCAAACATTGGGCGTTCGATTATATCTTCGTGATGAAACGACTGTGTTGGGGTCATTGGCTTGTCTATCACTGGTTTTGTGTTTTCTGCATCTTCAACTATCTTATCTATCAGTTCCTGCGAAAATACATGGCGCTTTTCTCTATAAAAAGCAATAGACGGTTTTTGAAATTCACCCTTGTACAATGGTATTGCTAATGATATGCGGATCACACGTTGATTACGTGTAACTACTTCTGCATTGACTTGGATAACTCCTACAACTTCAACGAATGCCTTATGTGTATCTTCAAATCCACGAATATTCCCAAGCTGAAATGTTGGTGTAGATGGTAGATTGAAGTCTGTAAGAAAATCACTGGCAAACCCAATGGCCGCTTGTGTTATCTCGCCAATTTTGGTGTTCCTATTGTAACCTACACCGATAGGTACATCCGGCATCTCCGCTGGATCCCGGCTACGATCTACCGCTAGAACTTCTGACGCTTCGACGCGCATGGTTTCTACCGATCATGCAAAAATTCTGGACCGTCTGGGCCTTCGTATTCCGGAGAACTTACATTAAATGCTGCCCCACATTGTGGACATTCCATATGAGTAGATGGGGGAAACATTGGCACATTGAACTTTGGATGCTGTGTGTCTAGATCATGCATAAAGGTATACCCACATTCTGGACAGGTTACCTGCTTCTTAGTCCTGAGCGCCTCTTTAGCGATGTCTCCGCCACTGTCCGTTCCATGTTGTTCTGCATCGTTAATTATATGACCCTCGTCAAGTCCCTCGGCTGTATAAGCTAGATATCCCTCGGTTAAGATTGATATTGCTTGCTCACGATCTTCAAATTGCTCCCGAAGATCTTTGGAGAATTCATCTACTATTTCATTTAATTCGTCTACTGCATCTTGCGTAGGCTTACCAGATGTAACATCTATAAAATAGGACATCGGCATAATATCTTTTTTTGTTTTCTCCCACAGGGCATCTCGGTATTCTTCCCCAAATTGGTATCCCCACACAAAACATTGCTTGTGCGGGGCATACGTGTATGGGGAACGTATACTAGTTTGTGCTAAAACTTTTGAGGCTTCAACACGCATTTTTAATTTCCTTACAATTTTTGGTTTTTGTCACGTTCAATACTTTGCGTCAAGTCAGTATACCCACTTGCTTGATCACGCTCTTCATGGTGCGCTACTGCATCGTCGCTTTCTTCTTTTGCATAAATGCTTATATCAGTTTTTGCAAATCTGTCTTTATGTACCTCAAATACTCTAGCAAATTCCTCTGCTGACATTTCAAAAGTCCTACCATCAAATGTTTCCGTTAAAATCTCCATCCACTGATCCCCCCACTCATCCTGCAATTCTTTCAAATAATTATCATCTTTATGGTAATCCATCTCCCATGTTTGTAAAATATCATAAGCTTCTTGCAAGCAGCTATCGCCTGAAGCGTGATACCTGTTTTGGTCTACATAAATAGCTGCTTGGTGTGGCCCATAACCTTGTACGTTAAAAACAATAGCTGCATGAACGGGATCTTCACTCCCTAAGTCAACGGTGCCTTCTCCGCCTACAAATATGGCCGCTTCAAGGATCCTTTCAAACTCTTCTATACCACCAGCGGTACCCCGCTGTGCTATTACCTGCTTCTTAGTCCTACGTGCTGTTTTAATGATCTTAGCAACCTTTTCCAGATCCTTCTTTTTATACTGCTTGACCTGGAACGGGTCTAGCACAACAAGGTATTCCTTGCTGTCAGGAATATAGTCTACGACAGAGCCGTACCGACCCTCATCCTCGACATAGACATGCTGGCCAATGTTGAACTTGACTTCCTTGGCAGCATGCAGGGCAGTAACTTGCTCTACATGATCTTCCCACGTAGTCGTGCCCTTTCTAATTCTGGCTAATTTGCCATTTTTGGCCAGCACAATTAAATTCTTTAGCCATTTGGCTGCCTGGCCATCGCCAGAGAACTCAAACGCTTTTGTGTAAATTCCCAGGTCATCGACAGAGATGAACCCGCTGGGATTGGCTTCACAACGCTGCCGTGCTAGTACGCGCAGCCGTGGAGCCTGTTCCGCAACTAGCTTTTCAAATTCTACATTAGAAAGAACTCTCATCGGGGTCATCCTCCGTATTTAAACACTTTTCTGTGTTGGTTCCCTATAAATTTCGCTTTTGTCTGGCTGCTTTTCATCGTAGACGCTTACAGTATACCACCCTTCAGGATCAATCCATACTTCTACGGGCGCAGAGAGATCTGATACGGTATTTGTTTCAACAATCTTTTGTAAAACCATATCAACATCTACCCGATCTGGTTGTATACCAAACACCTCTGCTGCCATGTCAGCCCAGTCTGTGTCAGACATTGATAAAATGGCATCGGACACGTTCGTTGGCCGCGTACTCTTCTGCGCGTTGTATGGATCGCCGTAGAACTCTGGCGAGAAGGAATGGCTATATGAAGCGGTGCGCCGTTGATTGAGCAAATCGACTGCATTAGCTAGATGAATCATTGCCATTGCTACATTTCGAACTTCTTGTACTTGACCAGGAAGTGGCCCACCTGTAGATACCCACTCGTGCATCTCAGAGATGCGGTCAACCAACTCAACAGATGCCTGCGCTAATTGTCCTGCCAATTCCTGCTGCGGGTAGGACTTTAACGCATTCTCTGCAAGAATGGCTACAGCTTCTGACGCTGTTATCAACTCGTTGTACATTACATCGAAGTCCATAACTAGCTCCTACAATTGCCCTGTGGGAATAAGGGGCGCTTCACCTTCGCCTGGGGATGGTTCGCCTAGCTCCTCTTCCTCTCCCGGGGAGAACTGCGCATATTCATCCTCAAGCCGTTTGAACTCCATCCGGGCTTCATCGCCCGTTTCAAACCGATTGGTCTGAACAAAGCCTTGCTCACTCTCATAAAGAATTGCTCCGCCAAGAACTTCTGTGCCCGTTTCGCTCATAATGTTCATTGGTGGATCAAACGTGACTAGACTATAGACTCCGAAATACTCATCTCCTATTGTTTCATCGGCAAACCCATTGGCCCATTGGCTGTAGATAAATTCATCTACATTGTCACTGAACTTTCCAGGACCACCCGGTTGGCTGGTAATCGTACGCGAATTCTCATCTATGCCACCAATATCTTGTGCGCGAATTACCTTAGCGCGTTTCACAGTGGTATCGGTTGCGTCGAAGGCAATACGAAGTGCCCTAGGCATCAGACTTGCTGCAACCGGTGCTGGGGCTGACTCTGGAACAGGCTCTGCTGGCGCAGACATTGGAACCTGCGGTGCCGGTGCCACTGGAGCCGGGGCTGCTACAGGTTGCTGCTGTTGCGGTTCAGTTACATCCTGTGGTACGGCGATCTCGTCAAAGATCTTCTGGCGTGCATCCTGGTTAACGATCCGTTCAACCTCGGCAGTTGCCGCCTGTGCAAGCTGTTGAGACACTTCTTTTATAGCTTGTTCAATGAAAGCCATTGTCTGTTCTGGGCTAGCTGATGTTTTCGACTTCATTGCGGCGAGCAGTTTGGTTTGAGTCAAGATCCAACGTTTAGCTTCGGAGCTAAACATGTTGGGGAATGCAGATTGTGCTTCAATACGCATATTACCCTCTATCTTTTCTAGGGTCCTCGTGTCGTACTTCTGACCCCGGCCTAATCCTAGTCCAACACCGTTCTGTGCGAAGCAATTTGGGCACATGTTGGCCCATGGACCCATACGAGTTGCACCATCGACCCACCAAGGTTGATCTGCGATGGGCGCTCCACAAATATCACACTGCTCCGGAGCGGAACCCACCCACTTTTTTACCGGAAGGGCCTCTACTCGTAAAGATGCTCTCCAACGGTCTTGTCCTGGATCTTTGTTAATACTATCTTCCGGGGAGGCTTCATCTAGCTGCTGCTTGGCGGAGAAATCCGTTTTTACAGTGCCCCCCGCTGCTAACTTAGTGGCCTCTTCGAGAGCCTGCTGATATATGGACTGGTTCCAGCTTGGATCCATAACTTCGTATGTCCTAATTGGATAACCAGCAACTTCCCATATGATATAAGCGTTCTTCCACTTGCTCCAAGAAATGGTAAGCTCTTTCTTAGCCACATGCCTGGAGTACTTATCTATACCTCTGGTTTCTGCACCGTACTCAGCATCGATGGCATCGTCAGCGTCATCCCACAGTTCGTAGTTTTCGATTAGTGGTAGCTTCAGTCCGTGGTCTTCGTGATCGTCACTCCAGGAAACTCCGTGCCCCATGGACTGCATTGCAAGGTACCAACCAAAGGACTTTTCATCTTCGGCAGACCACGTCGTTAGGTCTGCTTGTTCTTGACCCTGACCAAGCTCTAGCTGCTCGCTTCCGAACCCGGGCGGCCTGAACGTGTCGAGGTTAACACCATTGGTTGTCTCTATGGTCTTCTTTAAATCCTCTGCAATCATGTAAGCTTTTTGAGGAACCTCTGGCATGACCTCGGTGATCTCTGTACCAGAGAGGTGACCACTAAGTCCACGCTCGTCCATCTTGTCCGCCCAGCAGGTTGCCCATAGCGCACGTGCCATGCCTTCAATTAGATAGCTGGAAGCGGTGACGCGGAGAGATCCTTCACTCTTCTTAGTCTCCGTCCGCTTCTTGGAAGGAGACATCTTGTGGTACCAGATTGACCCTACTGTAGAATCAACCTGCTCTTGAGAATAACTTGGATTCTTCTCTTTTACTTCCTTAGTCATTCTATCCCAAAATTCCTTGGGCGGTTTGGATGGCATTTTATACCTCTTTTATAGCATGCTTCAAATTTGTGTATCTTTGTGCACGATAATGCATAGTGCAAAGATTTTTGGCCAAACATTTATGTTCACAGCCTGGAATAGTGCAATGACTTGGCTGAATGTGACATTTTAGTTCTTTGCCTTTCGCAGACATGTATTTGTCGTACTTTCTAGTTAATCGCATTCCAGTGGAATCTTTGTATATATAATTACAAATTCTTAAGGCATCACCATGTCCAAAACCCAATTGATAAATACTGCTCGTAGTAGATATACAGCCACCATACGCAAGATTACATCGTTGTAATTCTTTCAATACATTATTTAAGAATTTCTTTGATGCAGATGCAATGCTAAGTGTCAGATATCCATCTTTTTCAGACCGACTAATGCATCCGTCTCCTTCTACGACGCCACGCAGAAAATGACTGAACGTCTTATTGGACACACAACTTGGAATAAATTCCTTCCCGGACTTTTTTCCCGGTGAAAAGCCTAACTTGACAAGACGATTAACTGCATCCTGTCTAAATTGTATGTGATACGCAGCCTTCGCAATATATTTTGTGTTTTTCATGGGGCCGCTTTGAGTCACAGATATCTTATTTTTGTACTTTGTTTTTTCTTTCATTATATCTATTATTTCTTTATCTGTAATACCTAATGCCACACTATTCCTTTTGGACACATGACCATCTGCCATTATCCATCCAAGGAACCAACTTCTAAACGGCGCATCTTTATTTAGAAATGAAAGATCGTACGCACCAAGTTCCCGGCCCTTGTTTATACATGATCTGGAACAATACACACGTTCATTATATTTGCTTTTTAGCACTGTGAACGTTTTATGACAACATGAACATTCTTTAGTTGTCCTTCCTAATCTAGACACCTCCTCCCCGAAGCACTGTTTGGAACAATACTTAGGTTTCTGCGACAGCCAGGCCTGGAAAATCTTACCACAGTTCTGGCATGTAATATTTGTTTTAATTCCCACTTACTTTGACTTTTTGTTATCTTTGCGGGTTGTATAATCCTTCACGAGTTCTTTCGCAAAATTTAAATCTCCGTACGATTCTGCGTAGTAATTCTCAAGTAGCTTCTTTTCCTTCTCTACACTGTACATTCCAAGCTCTTTGCCAGCGACCAAGCGCTTCTGGTTTCCGATCTGGACAAACGCGTTGCCGTAATCGTCGAACCGCAAGATGCGTCCAGGACCGTACGGAGTGTTTGCGATATCTCCAGCCTTTAGATCGCCTTCATCGGCCTTTACTTCGATGTCATCGTTGTTCCGATAAAGAAGCAGGCCATCTTCACTGCGCTTCAATGTCCAGATCTCGTTCACAGTGGAATCAACGGCACGCTTATATATACCGGTTCCAATAGCTACGAATTCCGGGGGGATGTCGTTCATGCTCTTGATTGGGATAGATTCGGTAGCTGGGGCTAGACTAATCAGGACGATTCCCTGGTCGGAATCCACCTGAGCCATGTCCCATTCAATTTCGTGTGTTGGATACGTCTTGGCGACGAGGGTAACCAAATCTTCCTCTGCTGGATGCCCTAACTGCGTGTCAAAGCGTACCGCTGCCGTAAATCTACCTGCCGTGCTTTTGGCATCGGTTGCGATTTGCAAGTCTGCCCGGTAACCGCGCTTAGCCAGTGCTGCCTTTAGTGTTGATACAAACTGGGTAGCTACCTCAGTCTTGTCAACGTTCAGGCGGTGGCTGATCTTCTGAAGCTTCTTTAGATTGGCGATACTCATTTTACACGTCTCCTTCTCAATTTTTTATTGAGGTTTTTACTTTCAAACTGTTACTGGAAAAAGAAAGGGCGGGATTACTTTGTTCTTGGAATCCTGCTAAACAACTTTGCCGGCCTATTTTTCTTACGTTTCTTGGCATATGTATCTTTACGTTTTCCCGCCGCATTATTTGCCATGAAGGCTAAATAATCTGGGCCACAGTATTTCGCTATGATTGAATAGAAGTATGGGATTGATACACCGAGCGCGCCGCACTGTGCTTTTATGCTTCCGTACTGTCGTGTTGTTTCCTTGAGGATGTCTACAATGTCCATCTTGAACTTGCGTTCCAAGGATATTATTTTTCTTGGTTTTTTCTGGAAACATTCGCGGCAGCACCAAAGATAGGGGCGTAGCATTCTTTGGATACTTACATTCTGTATTGGTTTTCCACAAACTGCGCAAGTCAAAACCTCGCGACCTGCTTTTATCCAATCCTGCAGAAGCTTGTTTTCAATTTGCAGCCAATCTATGTTCGTTTCGATGTGTCGTTCAACAGCATCGTTGTCGTACGCACTACTATATAGCATAGTTTACTCCAAATTGTTTAACTTATGTTGTCGTATTCTTCCGTTTTCGTAAGCGTATTTGATCCTTGGCGCAGCTTAAATATAGCACTTTCGTAGATTTTTGTTATCTCCTCTATGGAAAGTCCTTCAATTTCAGCTATTTCTTGAAAAGAGAGTTTCGCGCCAGTAAATTCGAGTTGTTCTGCGAGGACCCAGAAACAGCGATTATATCTAGAGTTGCAGACGTACCAATCACATACGGTGCAGTCACAAGGCAGGAGCGGTAATGTCATGCGTCGTAAAACGCATTTATGCACAAACATGGCGCTATCCGCATTTGCTGTACCCACAGGAGGCGCATTCTGTACAGCCACTGGCTTGATACAGAACTTCCCCGCACTCTGGGCATAGCTCCCCGCTAATCTCTGGAGGGATTGTTTGTTTTGATCGCTTTGGTCGGTCTTCGTAAGTTTCATCACGTTCTAAGAACTCCGAGAATCCCTCGTAGTTGTCTTTGAATTGTTGTAGTACATAGGCAACCGCGTCAGGGACCGATTTTACGGATCTGCCGTTGTCGAATATAGGGTTTGACTTATGGCCTGCCAAATGGCCGATGAGTGTCTCGACAGGAATTCCGTGTTTTAGGGAATGGGAAATTAACCTACCTTCTGCCTCTACATGCGTTGCAATTTCAGATCCCGCCTTACTTATGTGTATGAATGTTTCACGAATGCCATAGGGATCTTCGTTTACTGTTATGTACGCCTTGCCCCCGGGGGTATTTATCTTGAAGGTGGCCCCGAATAGCACACGCGGCCGGTCGCGCGTAGCTGGTCGCGCGGTAGTAAGCTCTTTTGAAATCTGCTCTACCTCTTCCTGTATCTCTTTTTGTTCTTTTACTAGGACTTCTGATTGGCGGCTACCACTTCTATATACTGTAATTGACTTGCACCCTGTACGATATGCCAATCTAAATATATTCGATACCTCTTCAACTGTAGCGCTGTGTGGCAGGTTTACAGTTTTACTTACACTTTCATCGAGATATTTCTGGATGCGTCCCTGAACGGCAACGTGTGCTTCGGGGCTTATTTCTAGGGCGGTCTTGGCGTATGGTGGAAGATCATCTCCGAACTTTTCTAGCATAAAGTGACGCATCTTATGCGTCCCGAAGCTGTCATTACGTGTATATTCCCATTGGAATACTGGTTCTATTCCGCTGGACACTTGATTGCATATCATTGAGATCGTACCAGTCGGCGGGGCAGTGAGTAGAAAACCGTTTCTTCTTTCTATACTGTTTTCTTTAAGATCCGCAGGAATCCCACGGACAGATCCCAGGTGCTCGGAAGTAAGACTGGCGGTTGACTTGATCAGCCCAAATATGTCATCGATAAGTTCCAAACTGTGTTTACTGCCATACTCTGTACCAAGCTTCAGCATAAGATCATGCAACCCCATTGTGCCCAAACCAATAGGGCGCATCTTTAGTGTCATACGCTCTATTTCTGGAAGCGGGTAATTATTAATATCTATGACGTTATCAAGGAAGCGAATTCCAAGACGCGTCAACACACATAACTTTTCTGTATCTAACCTAACCGGATCCTGCATGATGCAAGTAGCCAAATTTATAGAGGCCAAATTACATGAACTATAATTGTGCAGCGGAAGTTCGGAACATGGATTTACCAACAATTTCCCGTACTTACCATGCACCACATCATCTTTATCTAACCTGTCCTGAAATATAATACCAGGCTCGCCGTTTCTATGAGAGTGACCAATTAGTACATCCCATATTTCCTTAGCTCGTATTGTTTTAGATTCTTTTGCTTTTGGATGGGACAATGTTATATTCTTATCAACTTCAACAGCGAGCAAAAATTCATCTGTTACAAATACTGACAAATTGAAATTGGATAACTCACCTTCTTTTTCTTTACACGTAATAAATTTCAGAATGTCTGGATGGTCCACACGCAAGCCGGCGAGCAGCGCTGCCCGCCTTGCGCCACCCTGCTTTACCTGATTTCCTGTCTCATTGAATACTTTAAGGAAGGAGATTGGGCCGCTGGACACTCCGCCGCGATTACCCACGGGGGAGCCCTCTGGTCGCAGATCGGACAACTCCAATCCGCAGCCTCCTCCCTTTTGGCTAATGATCGCTACGTGTTTTACAACATCAAAGATCCCTTCCATTGTGTCCGGAACTCGTATGGCGAAACAACTAGACAACATTCCGCCCAATCCCGCATTCATCAATGTCGGAGTTGCCGGCATGAAGGACAGATCACACATTGCATCGTAGTAAACACGTGCAGCGTCACTCCACTCTTTTGATACATCGACAAACGGGAATTGTGCATTTACATCTACGGTCAGTCCACGTCGAAGAAATACACGTTCTGCTACATTTTCCCAAGGATGAAAGTGCTTTTGATAGTCTACCGGGAGCGCGTTATTTATTATTAGTTTATCTATTACATCCGGAATAGAGCAGACACGCGCAACTCGCAAGAATACGTCTTCTGGTTTACTTTCGTCCGGAGCGTAATACTTGGATTGTAGAATGTGCGTAGCTAGTTGATTAAGAGCGGTCATATAATCTTAGCCTTTCGTTCTTATATTCGATATGCCATCTGTTAAGGATACGTTCCAGAAATGATCAAACAGGCGGGAATCAAGTTCTTGGTGGGATATGATCTTTACCGAGATCGTTCCCATACTTTTTATGATATCTATAACGGAGTCAAACACTCTATTTATAATCTCTTCGTCAAGAGTACCAAAAACCTCGTCTAGCCACAACGACGAGACGCCCTTTTGCGATATAGAATTAGCTGTTTTCCATACGCTCAACAAAACTGATAATCCCACTTCGGTAGACTGTCCACCAGAACACAGTTCAATTGGCAAAACCTTATAGCTGTCATATACCAAAATTCCTATCTTGTCAAGAGTTCTCTTCTTGTCCGCCGTCCGTTTTTGAGAAACAAATTCAGCCCGATACACCCCATCAGAGATTTTTTCTAGTATTTCCTTCATGTGCATGTTCAAAAACTGCAAGACCAAGTCTATCTTGTACATCTTCATCTTTTTGAACACCGCCAGGGCACCAGCAAGATATTGAATGTCTATTGTCTTCTTCGTTATCTGTTTCTTTAGCGCGGCTATTGCCCGCTCTTTCTCTTCCAGTGCATTATTAACCTTGTCGCGCAGTGCCTGTTTCTCCTGGGCTACAGCAATCGCTGTCTGTATATCTGATCGTCTCTTTAGTAGTTGATTTAACTTGGCAGTTCCGGTACTGATAAGGCCCCTATACTTGTCTAGTTCTTTGTTCTTCTCTGCCAAACTTGGAATGGCCCCGTCAAGCTTGAACGTTTTTATGAGGTCTTCTTTAGCTTCAAGCGAGTACTTCGTGTCATTGTACTCCCTGGCTATAGTGCACGCTTTTTGTACATCGCTAAGAGAGCAACTTAGTTTCTCAAGATCTGTCTTTGCCAGATCTCGTTCTTGCTTGCATCTGACAAATGTTTTCTTGCTATGTTTTACAGGTACATTTACTGGACAATCTTTTGCAGTAATAGGACAAGTATTCTTTAGCTCTTTTGCGTTGGCAATTTTCTCGCGTAGATCGCGCAGCTTGTTTTCTGCATCTGCGTGTAGTCGAGTGAGTCTATCTAATTCCCGTTCTAGAGAGGACTGATCTGTTTGTGGCTTTTTTATTGCAGCAAGTTCTTTTTTCAAATCAGCAATCTGATTCTTGATCTTCTCAATATGATCCCGTTGCCGATCAAGTGCCGTCGCGCGTCCTATAATCTTATTTATTTCATCTGCCTTGTCACGGATCTTTTCAATTGTTTCCTCTGTGGACTTTATCGTTTGGTCAACTTTGGCAAGATCCTTAGGATCTGGTACATCGGCGGATGGTTCATCGAGCAGAGATTGCTCTAGATGTTCAAATTCTTGCTCGGACTGTTCCAGCGTTTCCGTAAACTCCTTTTTCTCATTTGTTGTGTTCTTTACGTCAGCTTCGCATGTCTCAAGCAATGTGTCGTAGCGCTTAAGGCCAAAGATATCTACCAATGCTCTTGCCCTGTCTGCCTCATCGCCATCGACTAAAAGTTGTGTCTGTCGTTGCCCCAGGAATGCAATAGATCGGAAATCGTCTGCGGCCATCCCCAGTGTTTCCACAATGCGCTTGCGCGTGTCTGGATCTGTCTTACCGCGAAGCTTTGTGCCGTCTTCTCTACGAAAGTACAGTCCAGATCTAGGCCGCTCCCTAATTTCCCGTACCTTGTACTTTACGTCATCAACAGAGAATACAAGAGAGATGTCGTACCCTCTTTTGAGTACTTTATTAACAAGATTATTTACGGTGCTCTTTTTTCTGAGTGTCTTTCCGAAGAGAAGATAGAAGATCGCCTCAAGAATGGCTGATTTCCCAGCGCCGAGTTTCCCCTTTATCCAGGTTATTCCGGGTTCGTCTAATTTTATTACGGCTTTGTCATAACTTAACCAGCCGTCGAGTTTGAGTGTGTGTAAGTTTATCATTGAAGGTAGTTACGGCAAGTCTTTTCCAATTTTTGCCGATCCAGGCCAAAATCATCATCATCTAATATAATACTCAGTTCCTCAGAGAGATTCTTGGCCTTGGCTACCTTTTCTATAGATTTCCTTGGTGCACACTCTGGAATAGGATCATTTTCAAGAACTACTTCTAGACAATGCTCGCCCAGTTCCTTCTTTATATAAGGTTGGTTTAGTGATGACCATACGGACAAAGGCAATGTAAATTTCAGTTTTACTAGGTTCCCCGCCGGAAATGTTTTCTTTATGAAGTCTATAACTGACCGCTCAGTATCTACGCCCTCTTTGAAAGTTACAGCAACATTTATCTTTTTTGGAAGGACAAGGCGGTGCCGCTTTATTTTGACTATATTCTTGTCGATTGAAACAACCAGGAGCCCGTCTTCATCCACGTATGACTTTTGAACGGGTGGCCCAGGATACCAGCATTTTCTAGCTACGCGCATGCACCTGTGTATGTCGCCTAATGCGATGTAGGATGCCCCAGTGCGTTTGAGAAGCGCTGCAATCTCCTCCTCTACTCCAGGAGGTTGTTTGGACAGATCTTTGAAATCCATTCCTGGGATCATGTCGTGCCATGCCAAAACAAGCGGACGCCCGGACGTAGCAGTTACCTCTGGATCAAGTACCCCCCATTCCCACATTACAGCGAGATCGAAGTCTTTGAACGCAAAGAATTGTCCTGGCTCAAGTACATGTATATCTACTTTTCCCGGGGCGTACGTATTGATTATGTCTTTTATTATGCGAAGATACTTCAGGGAATGGTACTTCTTATCTTTGGTTGTATAGTCATGGTTTCCAACAACGAATATGAATGTAATGTTCCGGTTAAGATACTTTGACAGTTGCCGGATAAGTTGATCCTTTATCTTTTGATCTGGATTTGGTTTGTCAAATACGTCTCCGACAACAAGAATGTACTCGCAGTTTTCTCTGACTGCTAGCTTAATTAATTTTGGTATTGTCTTTAGTTGATAAACGGGGTGCGCCCCAGGCGCACCCCGATGCCAGTCAGCTGTATGCAGGATCCGAAACATTATGCGGGAACGCGGGCACTACTCTTCGTCGTCGTCGTCTGTAGTTTCGAAATCGAACGGGTCCTCTTCCTCCTCATCCTTCTTTACCTTCTTGCCTGGCTTCTTAGAGGATTCTTTTGGCGGAGCTTCATCCTCTTCCTCTTCCTCTTCCTCATCGTCGTCTTTCTTGGCTGGCTTCTTTACGACCTTCTTGGCTGGCTTCTTTACTTCTTCCTCTTCTTCAGCCTCTTCTTCAGCCTCTTCTTCAGCCTCTTCCTCTTCCGTGTCTTCCTCTTCTTCCTTGGCCGGCTTTTTGGCTACCTTGTGCTTCGGCTTCTCTTCCTCGTCGTCCTCTTCCTCTTCCGAATCATCAGCCGGTGCAGCTGCGCCCTTGAGTTGGCTTATCCGAACAATCTTGGACCATGTACGGCCTTCCTTGTCTTCCTCGTCCTCCAGCTTGATCATTACAACTGCTTTCAAGCACTTTTCCAGGTCAATCTCTTCCTTCGTTACATCCAAGCCGCAGGCGCGCGCCCACTTGTATAGCTTAGATAGCTCGGAGAACTTAGCAGAGGTTAATCCTGTAACCCTTACCTTGCCCTCTAGGGGCTTGTCTTCGTTGGTGGCATTCTTTACCAGGAAGGTCCACTGATAGAAGGTGCCATCATCGAACTTACCGCCGGATTTCTCCTCAATGTTTGCTACCACAGCCTTGTACTTTCCTTCATCCACGTGCACGTTCTGCGTCTTCTTGATCTTCATTGCCATGTTACTGTTCTCCTATCTGTGGGTTACTTGTTCAAGAGACAATGCTTTTACTTGTTTACCTAGCGTAGTCAGTACCGATGTCAAATCCTTTTTCTTGGTTTCTATCATAAGCATGAAGCTCTGCGATTCGTCCAACTTGTCTTGGAATTTTCTTAGTGTCCGTCTCTCCTTCCCAACTGCATTCTTTACTGCCGCAGTTGCTTTCATGTTCGTCATTTCTGCAATATCTTCCCTTCCCAGCAATCTGTATTCTTTGTCCTCTATGTAGCCATCCATAAGATTTACTAGCCGCTTCCATCTGGAATGATTGTCTATCGCGTTTACCTCTATAGCGGTAACCCGTGATGACCATGATTGCGCAATTGCATAAAGCTTGTTTATTGACGATAGATCCTTGAAATCTGGGCTGTGCGGAAGCTCTACAAGATATCCCTGTATCTCGTCTTTCTCGGACCGGTAATTTGGGCATGCTGACTTAGCAATCTTATACTCTTCCTTGATCAAGGATACCTTGTCCTTTTCGTTCATGTCCTCTGGATCGTCGCTAAGAGTGGCATCCATGGGCTTTTTCTTTACAACCATTTTACTACTCATCTAGCACCTTCTCTGCATCTCGCTCATTTTGCTGGCTTTGTACGGCATGTTTTATTCCTAAAAGTATTTCCTTAATAACCGCATCAAGTTTTATTGCCCGTCGAATGTCTGTTTGCGTGGCAAGATACGCAGCCTTCGCTAAATTCTTATCGATCAGATCTGCATCCTCTTTCTTTATAGCGCCGTCTGTATCTTCTGCATATTGTGTTCCGAAACTTACCGAGGCTATATCACCGTTTGGAAACTTATGAGAAAAGGTTGCATCGAAATGTTTCTCAATCTTCACTGGTTGCCCTTTCTATCTTTATATCGGCAATGATAGACTCGTAGGTGTCTCGGTTTTCTTTCAGCACTGTTATAGCCCCAACCTTGCCCTTACCTAGCAAGTCACCCTTGTAATAATACTTCGTTCCTCGGAGTTCTACGATATCTTTTTCTTCGGCCATAGCAAGTAGTTCTGCTTCTTTACTAAAGCCGCTGCCAAATATAAGGTCTGTTTGGATCACCTTGAATGGGGGAGCAAGTTTATTCTTTACGATCTTTACCTGAACGCGGTTTCCCACAATCTTTTCCTTTAGTTTCAGGCTTCCTATACGCCGAATGTCCACGCGAACACTGGCGTAGAACTTTAGCGCGTTGCCGCCGGATGTCGTTTCTGGATTGCCAAACATTACTCCAATTTTGTGCCGTACTTGATTAATAAAGATGGCCAGCGTCCCAGTCCGCGCGACAGGTGTACTTATTTTACGCATGCCTTGGCCCATCAACCTGGCCTGTGCGCCCATCTGGGCATCACCCATGTTTCCGTCAATCTCAGACTGTGGAGTGAGCGCGGACACAGAGTCAATGACCGCGACGTCGAACTTACCAGAAGAAACAGCCATCTCAAAGATTTCTAGGGCCTGTTCCCCAGAGTCCGGCTGACTGATAACAAGCTTTGCCGGGTCTACCCCAATCTTCATGGCAAGATTCATATCTAATGCATGTTCTGCATCGATAAAGATAGCTTGTCCACCTGCTCTCTGCGCCTCCGCGATGCAATGGAGAGCTAGCGTAGTATTATGTGTGACTATAAAATCGTCTGTAATGTAAAGGTGGTCAGGATCGTCTATTAATATGCAGCTGGCTTCTTTTTTTCCAACTGGAATTATGTCTGTTATCCACCTATTTAAGTAGTCACACTTTGCAGTACTTCTGTTATTAAGAAGTACATTTTTCTTCCTGGACAAGCGGAAGGGCATTAGATTATGGGGAAGCATGATTATAATACGATACGCTCGCTTACCCGAAACACACGCCCCGGCTTTTATGTAATGTGTTTTCTTTGTGGCTACATTTACTTTACCGCCTAAACTGCGTACGATATGTGTTACACCATCTTTTAACCATGGGCTGGTAGTAATGTACTCTAGCGATTGATGCGCCTTGCAAATGTGCCCATCAGTGTCAAGGAGCCCCTGTAATACTGCAAGGCGATCTTCTACTGAGGAGTACAAATAACAATCTGGTATAAACTTAACTGGGGATGTATGATTGTGTAAGTTTAATTCCTCTAGTATATTTCTTAGTGGTGCCTTTTCGTGCGATCTTGTTTTTTTTGATATACTGTAATCATACTTAGACACCTGGGTTACTTTTTGATTAGTGCTCATTGCATAATCTACTATGGCGTCCACAATTTCTGCATCTGTGGTGCTCATTCTGATTGTAGCATTTCTAAAACAACCATCACCAAGTAGCAAGCCAAGTATATATGGATCTAATGGCAACTCCTTTTTCGGAAAATTTATAGGTGACACCATTGGAATATAGTATTTAAATCTGTCGGTTAACTTAAAATCGATCATTAGTTCGGTAAGCGGTAGAACGCGCCACAAATCATTTTCTTTATCATCCCAAGTTTGAACGGCCCACAGGTGATCTCTACAGCATTCTGTGCTGCTTCCATCAGAGAAAACAACTTTGAAAATTTCTTTTTCTCCCTGCGGAAATACACCAAGTACTACTGATGGCTTTCCGCTAGAAGAAAATACGATGCTTCCTGGAAACAGGTCCCTTATAGTTTTCCACCCACGCGGAGTTAGCACCTTGGAATCTAGCGGTTGCGCTTTTCCACCCCCCTCAGGTCCGTATATTTCTACGATCCTGCCTCGCGGGAACCCGCCGATTCCTAGGGCCTCGTCAACCCAAAACGAACCGGTAGATATTACATCCACTCTCTCTGTGGACATATCATCCATTTTACGAACGCATGCTTTACCATGCTTCTTTTGAATCTCGTACAGGATTTCATCGATGGACTTATCTGTGAGATCTGCCTTTGGTACTCTCTTTTTTGCCACGGTGCGCTCCTTTTTATAATTCAACGACTTCCAAAGTTCCCAGTGTGGTTCCAATCTCGAAGTCCAGTTTCATCTTGCACAAAAACCCAGGAAAAGCAGTCGCGACAACTTTATTCATAACATTGATCAAAGATTCTTCCTGTCCCTTTTTTACTTGAATCACATTAGCGTCGTGAATGGTTGTCATAGGATAACAAGTTATACCTTCTTTCTTTGCTAACCGAAGGGTCATTACCATGTAGTGATTATTCATATCAGAGGCGAGCCCTTGGATTGGACTATTCCGAGCTTGGCGCTCTGCTTCTGCCTGCACCATCTTGTCATAACTGTCGATCTCTGGTAGCCTTCTAATACGACCCATCCATGTTTTAACTGTCTTGTATTCATGCGCCTGCTGCACTTGCTTATCCAACCAAATTGAGGCGTCAGGATACTTTTGGAAGAATAGATCGCGCACTGCTTCTGCCTCGTCCTCAGTTATCCCGTATTGTTTAGCAATGGCCTTTACACCACGCCCATACATTAATCCAAACACGCAATCGAGTGTATAAAAACCATTGGCTACCATAACCTTATCACCTGTTGTAACAAAGTCGTACACAGGCAATTTACCAATATGTTTTATCGCAGTTATTTTAACAGAATAAATATTATTTTTTACCAATGTGTCTATTGTACTGTTAATCCCAAAACAATACTTCCTTAGAAAAGAATGTGTTAATTTCTTTCTGATTTTAATTCCATACCGTACATCACAATTAGTATGGTGTGTCCGATAAAATTGGTTAACATTATGCAAAAACTTCCTTCCACGATTCTGTCTAGGGTATGCCCATCCTTTTGGTACATGCACACCAACCGTGTCCACCAACAGTGCCAATTCGTCAGTATTGGTGATTTGTATATTGTAAAATACGCGTCCATGGTTTGGGTGTTCAATAGCTATTTTGGGATATATGCCAAACCCACGTAACAATAAACACAGGGCGTCACATGTGTCTCGGCAAACAGTTCCAGCGCATGCCCTGTCCCATTTAAACGTGCCGTCCCCCAAAAAGTATCCTTGTAAAAAGGCTTTTTGAACATCCGTTGGAGACATAATAATCTTGTCTGGAAATGTTTTAAATCCTTTCTTATTTCCTGGAGTCATTCCAAGGTACTTCAAAAATTCAACAAACTCTAAGGAGGTTACAGCCCAAGTAACAAGGCCATTACGTTTGTCAATATATCGCTTAACTCTGGCACCAAATATTTTTTTGCTCAAAACATCAATCATGTTCACAAATTTGCCCTTTTGACACCACCGTACATAAACATGTCTAGTCCTGGTATTTATAGAGCCCTCTGCCAAAATAAAACCCAACAGGTACCCTAATTCCGGAGTTAGTACCCAGCGCCTAAAGATAGGCTTGAAAGATGTTCTTCTGTCGCCTACAAAACTCCAAGTAATGTACTTCTTTTGTTTGTTCCGTGGTGTGCAAGATAATATGTAGTCCCCATTGGATAGTTCAGATAATTTCTTAGTGATCACATTACCATGTACATCGATTACATAAAATGGGTGATTGGCTGTACATTTTATGCTGCCACATTCAGTGTCCACCAAATAAACATTGTCTAGTTTAGTAACTGTTTTCAGAACAGTTTGGCGACGATTAAGATGATCTAAAACAATATCGCCCTTGTTAATACTGTTTATCTGTCTTAGACCGACACTTGTAGGTATCCAGGTATCCCCCGAAACACAATTTTTCGCGGCGGTGCGTTGTTCCTTTGTGACAGCATCCTCCGTTGTGCCAAATATCTCTGCAGCAATCTTGCGATGGATGTCCAAGCCTGCTTCAATATCTGCGATCATCTGTGCATCTTCAGAATAGTGCGCCCAGCACCGGAACTCTGCTTGGGCAAGGTCTGACTTTACTATGGTCATCCCCGGATCTGCCAAGAAGCATTCTTTCAAATCAGCTGCGTTTCTAGGGATGTTTTGGAAGTTGGGGTTTTGACTAGCGATACGACCAGTTACAGTGCGGTGCTGCATATACCCGGGGTGCACGCGTCCATCAAACTTTGACTTACTGTAAATAGACTTAATGTAAGTTGAAAGGAACTTGGTCAATTGCCGGTATTCTATAATCTGCTTTGCCAGATTTACATTATCTTCGCTAGCAAGGAGCTTTAATGTTTCTTCGTTAGTGCTATAGTCCCCTTTTCCAGTTTTATTTTCTGTTTCAAGCCCCATCATGTCAAAGAATATCTCTCGTAATTGCTTAGTAGACCCCGGGTTGAAGACCCAGTCATCTTCTTTTATTCTAATCTTAGTGTAATCTGAAGCACAGGGAAAGCGCCCGCGCAATGTTTTAGATTGTTCCCACTTCGCCTCTAACATCTTGGAGGCGCGCATGTAGCGGATCTTCTGGTATTTACCTACTTCTTTATTCTCCATTATCGCAGCTAGGGCATTCCGAACCTTTGCAGTATATTTTTTACCAAGCTTCTTTAGCTTTTTGCGATCAACGAGTATGCCGTGATACTCCATCTTTAGCAGAACCCATAATGTAGGGATCGTGTATGTGTTATAGAAATCTAGAAGGTTTTGCCGGAGCAATTCTTTTCTGAATTTTATAAACAAGCGGAACGTTGCGTCTCCGTCGCACTGGGCGTACGAGGAAAGTATAGAATAAGGAATGCGACTATATGTATAGTCATCCTTATTTATTTTATTCTTCTTCATGTCCTCTTTTTTGAAGTCTTCTAAATCTACCCAATACTCTCCCATGTCTAGATAGCGTAGAGTTAGCGTATCCAGTGACTTGTCTCGAAGATTTTCATTGAGTAAAGCAATCGCAGGTAGACAGTCAAAGATCGGATTCTTTACTCTTATCCCATTCGCGAGCAAAACCTGTATATCAAACTTAAGGTTATGTCCTACCTTGAGCTTCCCTTTAGCAGCAAGTATTCTTTGCAAACGATCCAGTTGTTGTGGTGTAAGTCTGTCCCAGCGGATAGTTACACCGAGCCCAATCGTCCAAGAAAATGATATAAGTAGTATTTTTGCGTCGTGTGGATTTAGTGATGTTGTCTCTAAGTCGAAAGCGAATTCATCGGCTCGTTCTAGAGCACGCAATACCGCATTTATTTGCTCCGGTGTCTTTGCATCGATATGTCTTGTCTGTACCTTGTCTTTCGCTCCCTTAACTTCCCCGTGCGCAGTCGATTCTCTCTTTATTATTTCCAGACCCTTTTTAAGATCTGCCTCGGCAGAAGGATTTCTTAGAACATACGCAGGATGTACAACTGGCACTACCTTGACGTTGAATTCCTTACTGAATAGAACATTGTTCTGTATCTTAGTTATTCCTGTGCGTTTAAGGACTGCGTCAAGAGCTATATTCCCAATAACTCCAATTACATTTGGTTTGATCTTATTTATTTCAGCTATCAGATATTCTCGGCAAAGTGCTATTTCTAGCTTTGCTGGTTTCTGATTTTCATCCGGAGTCGCACACTTTATGGCGTTAGTTATATAAACTTGATCGCGATCTATGCCGACCTCTGCGAATAAGTCGGTAAGAACCTCACCGGACGCCCCAATGAATGGGATTCCTTTCCGATCTTCTTCCTGCCCCGGCGCTTCTCCTATAAACATTATCTTAGCGTCGGTCGGCCCAACACCGCGCAGTTTAGGAGAACAAATGTCAGCTGATTTGCGGGTGCACTTCTCAGAACAACCATGACGTGGATCTGCCATGGTTGTATTATACTTGAAGGCTTGGAAGTTTTTGGGAGCTTATAGAACTATTAGCGGAAGGATCAGCTTGCGGGTCCTACTTGTGCTTGATCGTGTACACGCCGCGCTTCGGGACCTTCAAGCCGATGTCCTCGCGCTTGAGATTGGACAGCATGACGGACACGTAGTTCTTTACCTTGTCCACGGACTTGTTGGCAGTTAGGCCACCTTTGATGATTGCCTTGGCCAACTCGTCTCGGGTATGCTCACCCTTGCCCAACAGGGTAAGAACCAATTCCTTAGCTGTGCCAGTGCGCGGGTTACGCTGTTTCTTAACATCGCGCACCTTATTGGTGGTTCCCTTTGGCCGACCGAGCTTGCGGTGCATTTTTACCTTTTTGGTCTTCTTGATCTTCTTGATCATCTTCTTTGTCTTCTTTCTACCGCTCTTTCGCGGTTTCTCATTATCTTCCTCTTCTTCAGCATCTTCCTCTTCTTCAGCATCTTCCTCTTCTTCAGCATCTTCCTCTTCTTCAGCATCTTCCTCTTCTTCAGCATCTTCCTCTTCTTCAGCTTCTTCAGCATCTTCCTCTTCCTTGGCTTCCTTAGCTGGCTTCTTTGCAGGGGCTACTGCGGCCTCATCTTCGTCGTCTGCATCGTCGTCCGTCTCTTCCTCTTCGTCCTCTTCCTCTTCGTCCTCTTCCTCTTCCGCCTCTTCCGCCTCTTCCTCTTCCTCTTCCTCGTCTTCAGCCACTTCTTCTTTCTCGGGCGCAGCCTTGCTCGTCGCTGCCTCTACTGGATCTTCCTCGTCCTTTTTGTTCTTCTCTTCCATCGCTTCCTCCACTGGCTTGACCTTGTAATTGGGTGGCACATCTAGTTCGTCATCGGTGGCAAGGATCTTGATCGTGACCTTCTTGGGAGATTTTGAAACGATCTGTATTTTCTTGCCGTGTGGTGTTACATATTGCTTCTTCAAAATCCCATCTTCGATACTGATGAATCCGTCGTCTGGCATGCTCTGCTCCTTTTCGTTTTCGGTTATCACATCAGAAAATTCTATCCTAAGTTTACTTTCTATCGGGTCGCCTTTCTTAGTATAAACTCCATCTGTCCTTATCTCATTATACCCCAAGTTTACATCCTTATCGGTTTTTTCTTCTTGGACTTCGAGTAATGGTGTCAAGACAGCAGAGAATGTTTTCTTTATGTTCTTTATGCTGGCCCCAGAAATCAGCGACCACAGTTCAAGGCAAAGCCTGTGTTTCTCAGAAAGTTCAAGATGTTTAGCATATTCCATGATTTCCGGGATAGTGAGTTTTTGTGGCATTTGTTCCTCGCATATCTTGTCAATAACTGCGCGTTGTTTATCTGTAAGTGATTCGCTAAGGCAAACTAAATCTAACGGATCGCTTTTAGGCATCCGAGACAAACCGCTAAGATTTCCCTCAGGATCTTCAACAAGTATTCCATCGAGGGATTCCGCCATAAAGTTTAGTTTACTCTTATGCGAATTCCTTTTCTTATGGTTATTGGTCAAAACATTATTGACCTTCATCCTCAGGAAATCTATAAAAGGTTTTCCCTGGTAACGTGGGCCATACCGTTGTAAACCTTGCCACAGGTGCAAATAAATGTCACCTATGGCATTTTCCTTATCATATTTGTCGGAACGATGCGCCGACTTGTGGACGTATCCCTCTACCATCGAGAAGAACTCGGTGGCATACTTATGGTCCAAATCCCAGGTTCCATCAGCCTTTTGTTTGGACGCCATGGCGTCCACGATGCGCTGAAGCCGCTCGGGGTCTAGAGACATAAGTTTCCTCCGGGGAAGTTTGGCAAGGCTCGTATGGTAAGCGTGATACCAGGAAAGTCAAGCTATTTTTTCAATGCTCACTAACTTATTGATTTTCAACGAGTTTAGAAATCTTACGCATACCACGATGAACAAAGGTTGCCACTTCTAGTAATGTGGCCTCTGGTCGATCTGCTAAGGACTTAACGTCAATAAATAATGAATCGAACATGTCGTACAGTTTGAATTTTACCTTCTGTGTGCAATCTATCAATATTAAGCTAAGCTCTGTTTCGGCGCGGGACTTTAGGGTATCAACCTTCTCAGTAACATGATCCTTAGTCTCCGTAAAGATATCTACTATGGTGCGAAAGTCTATATCATAGAGATCCTGTATATCTTTAGCCTTTCCGTGGGCACCGCAACCAAAGCAGTGAAAGCTGCCGTCTGGGTAAACAACGAACGAGGCGTCCAATTCTTTATGAAACGGACAAATAGATTTCCACCTATCACCGGTTTTCTTAAGTTCAATTCCGATTTCCTTGTAAAATGATTCAATGTTCAAGAATCTTTACCTTCGTTATATGCCGGAGAGCGCTTTTCTTTGTTAACAATCAGATTGTTTTTAATTAGGTTATCCCCCACATATGTTCTATCCCATAACGCTAATAGTGGTATTTCATCGCCCTGTCGTCCGTATCTTACTTTGTCCAGGATGCCCCACAATCTGTTGTGCGTTTTATCTTTGCTGTCCTGTTTTAATCTTATGACGATGTCACAATGCACGGCCATAAAGTTACTCAGCCCGATTTTGTGGACACCGTGCTCTACATCAATTTTCTTTCTACGCGCCTCAATGTCCTCCTTAGAGGCATCCCTACTTTCCTGCGTAGCAGTAAGAAGTGCCACGTGCTCGTATTTAGCAATTTCATGGTATTCCTGGAATAAACAATCGTATTTTTCGGATCTCCCAGAATACCGAGCCACCGGCTCCATAATGTTGGCGTAATCTATAATTACAAGGTCTGGCGGGACACCATAAGCAGCTTTGTAAAGTTCTATCTCTTCCAGAATTAAGGAAGATTTGGCACCCATTGAAACATCTACAATCCATATGTTTAGCTTGTCCTTCAATTGCTTTCTTAGTGTTTCAGCATATATCTTTTTCTCTTCTTTGCTCAACTTTCCAAACATGATCTTGTTACTATCAAGTTTGGACATCCTACTATCGAAGCGTATGGCAAGTGAATTGAATGCCATCTCCAGCGTGATATACATAACTCTATAACCGGCTAATGCTGCATTGTAGGCGATATTTACTGCCGTGGTTGTTTTTCCACCACTAGTCTTAGAATAGATTAGTGTCAAAAAAGACTTCTTCATTCCGCCTAGGCGGGAATCAAATGAATCTATGCCAAACGGGACTATGTCTCCCATGTCTCCCATTTCTACCTTCTTAAAATCCTCTATGCGGTCGTTAATCTTTTCGTGTAGCATCCCGCGACTGATTGCTTCTCCAGATGATGCAGACTTTAGCAATTCCGCCATTATCTCCTGACGCATTTCTACAAATTCTGACTCCCCCTGCTCAAACTTGGTCTTTATTGTATCTGCGAGATCTGCCAACGCCCTTCCTATTCTGAGATTGTCTGCACGCTGAAATTCGAAATTTGCATCGGCTATTCTTACTTTTGGTAGTTGAGAAAGCTCTTCAAAAACCTTGATTAGGCTTTCTGTTTCCTCCACGTCATTGCTATACATATTTTCCGCGTATGTCTTTAGTGTGGACATGCTCGGAGGAGACTTGTACTTGCGCACATACTTTTTTATAAGCTCCGCTGCCTGTCGTCTTGAAGAATGTGCAAATGTGTCGAGCGGTATGTTAATCGCTTTCATGTGTGTTGGAGACTTCATAAGAAGTGCCAGCAACCGACGCTCGTTATTTTTAGAACTAAGAATCGGCATTACGCATGTCTTCCCGCCCGGAGGCACCCTTTATGGTTATGAACATAAGCGATTTGAACCGATCTTGTATCCAAACTGGTAGTGTTGGAATTGTCTCCTCGAATGTTTCGTTGGAACTTATCATTAATGACAGCCCAGCATTATACACGTCAGACAAAAATTGATAAAATAACTTTCCTGCCATTGACCCGTGTCGATCAGTCTGTTTCTCTCCCAAATCGCGCTTGTCAATTTCTTCTATTGCGAGGAGATGCACATTCTTAATTATATTCTTTACCGTGGCACGCGCTTCTGGATCTCTCTCCATGGTTGACTGAAACAAGAGTGATATAAGATGCGACGCAGTGTCATAGTACACACTATACTTTTTATTAAGCGCCATGCGCATTATGTAACATATCATGGAACTTTTCGCAGTGCCAGGAGGGCCAGCGAACCATATTCCGCGTCCGCGATTCAAATTGAAATCTATATTCCTAATGTATTTGTTTATGTGGGATATGGAAATTTTGTTTGTCACAAGAAATTGCTCATTAAGTTTTTTCATATTCCATCTGCGGTATGTAAGTGGGATATTGGCTTCTATGAGCGCTATTTCTTTTTCAATTCGTTGTACACACGCACAATCTTCAATGAGAATACCGTCCGGTTTTTCTACTTCCTTGTAACCAATCCCATTGCAGACGGTGCACGCAGATCGAATTTTATGAAGTCTATCCAGATCGCGCTGATACAAGTGGCACCTAGGCGGTGAATTTGTTCACGTATTGATCGAATTTTTCTTGCTCTTGGAGCAGATCATGATCTAGATTATGGAAATCATCTGTAGATACAAACTTGTTCACGTTCGCCATGATGTGATTATACAAGCGGGAACTACAAATATGCGATATTTTTGGGAGATTAATTTTGTTGAAGTAGCGACCGAATGCTAAGTCTATGAATTGTTTGTAATCCTTCTTTGGTATCTGCCCGCCGAGACGGAATTCATCAATCTTTTGGTATGTCAACACAATATTTCCAATTTGCCGATACTCGTGACCATAGCGTTCTACATACTTAGTACAGAAGTAATGGTAGAAGTCGAATGGCTTCCATAATTCGACATCCTTCAAGTGTGACCATCCACTAGTTTTTTGTATGTGATCCTTCAGGCGCTTGTTCTGGTGACGAAGGCGCTGCAAATGAAGAATGATGTGGCGCTCTATCGGATCGTCACTTACCGTTGCGTCGCGTACCATTAATTCTTCTAAACTTAGGTCTTTTAGATTTCGGTTTGCCACCGGGAACCCTCCATCTGATAGAAGTCTGCTGACACTTTTCGAATCTTTATTTTTGAACCCTGTATGGTTTTGTACAGACTGAACCGTTGTTTGCTGTGCTTACTTAGGTATTTTCCACGGTCAAAGAAGTCTATCACGATTCCGTATTTTTTTCCTTCAGCGGCAGTAAGAGAACGCATCTTTTGGATGGTCGTCACTTTTGATTTTAAACCCTCTGCATTTATCACGGCGTTCAATTGGGGTATGTTTAGGCCTTCTTTTCCTACGGTCGCAATTATACAATGAATGTCTTTTCTTTGCAACGCTTCGTACAACTCACCCCGTTCTTTACTGTCAATACTTCCATTTACAAAAACACTTCCAGGAATCATTGCTCTAAGAATAGGTCCGTGCGGCAGCTTGCGAATCATAATGAAAGATGTCTTTCCAGACTTATGCAGACTTTCTACAATGTCTGCGATAAACTGATTTCTGCAAAGGTTTTCCACCACGTTGCTATCGTAAATATCTTGATAATTTCCTAGTCCAGTTGAGTACCATCGATATGGCATTTGGTACATGATGATCATAGGGCGTGCGAGGCGCTTGTGATTAATAAGTGTTTTGTATTTTACGGTGAGCACGATTGAACCCAGAGCAGCCTCTAGTTCCAGCATCCGCGCGTGCTGTGGTTTTGGAGTACCAGACAACCCAATGACGTATCCAGCGGAGTCCATGGTGGCGAGAAGGTTCTTGTTTTTCGGAGAGAGCGAATGGTGGCATTCATCGAAAATGAAAACCCGCGCGCTCCGGATCATTTTGTTAATAGCTTCATTTCTTGCACGTGTGTCAGCGCCTATTCTAACTTTACCTTTTGTTACCGTAAGTGCTCTGGTTATAGCTTGATAACTGGTTACTACAATATCCCCGTGTTCATACTCTCCTTCGGAGAATGAACCAATCTGGCGCTGAAGATGAAACTCCAAATCCTTTTTAGTTTGGTTGACTAGATCTTTACCATAGGTAATTAACCACACTGGAAAATGCCCGATGTTCTTTATTATGCTAGCAGCTATGGCGGTTTTCCCTGCGCGGACAGGTGCCTGGATGACTGCACGCCGATACTTTATGGCTCTCTGCACAGCAAGCTTCTGAAATGATTCTAGCTGCAGGCCATGGATATCTGGTGTACCACGGGGTTTGTAATCATGTGAATAGACTATTTCTACAGTATGTCCACACTTCTTTTCCAGTATATATTTTATTCTGTACAAGCAGCCAGTTGGTGCTGTCTGATCTTTCAAAAGAAGGCGTTTCTTACCGTCCCACCCATACTCTTTATGCTGCTTTGTGAATTGGTAGTTGAATACAACGAATGTCAGTTTCTCTCTTAACAGTGCGAAGTCCACATCCGAAAGTCCCGGAGTAATCTTCAAGCGCACTGGACCGACTTCTATGCAGACATTCATCAGGATCATTATACTTCAAGAAACAGGATACTTCTTCCTTATTATTTTCATATTATATTTACGTAATGATTCTGTTCCTATATTTAGTTCGGAGAATGTGGCACGATGGACATGGTGAATGAACGTCCCAAGACTAAGCAAGATATTGTATCCATACGAGCGCATGCGTAGACAAAATTCGTCATCGTCCCCTAGCCCTATGCTCAACTCCTCACAAAGAGGCCCGATCTCAGTAAACAGTGCGCGGCGCATGGCGACGCAGAAGAATGAAAGGGACATCTTCTCCAGCTGTACATATTTATCCTTTAATTTGGACAGACTATGTATAAAATCCTGCTTGTTTGCATGCCCGGTAGGCAGTTCCACACCAAGATTCTGCTGTATGCCGTAGGGCGTTTGCCAGGCAGAATTAAAGGTGACTGGACCCACTGCACCGACTCCCGGATAATGCATCAATGGTTTTATTAGTGTAATGTCCCAACCCCTAGTTACGCGCGTGTCATTGTTTAGCAAAATTACATAATCGCCAGTGGCCTCTTTAATCCCTTGATTGGTCGCCCGAATGAATCCCAAATTTTCTTTATTTAGGATCACCTTGCAATTTGATAACCGCGATGCCTGTCTCCTTATAATTTCTATTTCGTGCGTTTGCGATCCGTTGTCAACCCAGATTACCTCTGTAGGCAAACCAGTATTTAGTCGGATGGATTCGAAGCACTGGACGGTATAGCCAGACTGGTTCAACACTGGAATAACAATGCTTACAGACGGATTACCCATTAGGCCTTAGCTCTTTATCTATCTTGTTCTTCTTTTCCTTTAATAACCGGATGTTAGTTCTCCGTATATTGTCTACAGGGAGTTTGAGGGCGTTGAATGTAGTTCGGTGCCAGTGATATACGAAAGTTCCTAAACTAATGAGTAACTTATATCCGTGCGCTCGCAATCTATAGCAATATTCATCATCATCGCACAACCCCATGCCGAAATCTTCATCCAGTATGCCTATCTTATTTATAGTTGCTTTTGCTAGGGCGACACAAAAGAAGGACAGTGGGTTACCGTGTGTCTCCACATATTTTTCTTTGAACTTGGCGGTGAGTGCAGACCCGTACTGTGCAATTAGATTAGATATATTCCTGGTGATTGTGGGCGGATTGAACGCCGGAAGTCCGAGATGCCAGCGCCGGTTGAGATGATTTGCAGCTTGCCAGGCTAACGCGCTTTGTGTTATCGGGCCAACGGCACCTATTATTGGATCTTTTAATGGGGCGACCAGCTTATTTACCCAACCTGCAGTTACTTCTGTGTCATTATTCAACAGAATTATATATTTTGCGCTTGGGGAAGCTGCACGAATGCCAATATTAGTTGCCTTTACAAATCCAACATTAGCTTGTAGGCGTATGGAATTTAGGCGTTCTCCAAACCTGGCAGAATGTTTTTTTATCGCCGCGTACATTCCGGGAATGGACCCATTGTCAACCCAGATTACTTCATATGGAAGGTCTGTGTTAGCCAAAATGCTAGAAAAGCAGCGTGTCGTTTTTTCTTGTTCATTCCATGTAGGAATAATTATACTTACAATTGGGACAGTCATAATTATCTCACGGATTGTGCCTTGTGCATTTCTGCATTTTTCAGCATTCTGTATTTAGGATCATCGACATTTCCACGATGGTACACTAGATCACTAGTATTAAAATACCCGATCCAATACCCGTGATCTGCCGCTCGGCAACTCATGGGGTAGTCCACCCCGTAAACTATGCCTCCAGGATGCCCACCGATGTCCAGGAACTCTTTTCTGGGAGAGAGCCGGCATACCCCGTTCATCATCCACATTCTAGGATTGTAGCAGAGCAGTGCACGTTCTGAGTTTCCTAATGGGACTATCTTACCCATGGCGTTCTGGTACATGCCTATTCCTGAGCGCGTTGCAAATGTTCCACTTCCACCCGTAGAATTTTGTCCACTCCAACCCATGTCCCATCCCAGGAACAGCAACTTTTTTTCGTTCAGTTTTTCGTATGCTTCTACCAGGCGTCGTCCAAAGTTATTGGGAACATCTATGTCGTCGTCCACTTTCAGTATATACTTTCCGCGAGCATCTGTGGCCATAGTGTTGAAGGCTTCCATACCTATATTATTAGTGGCCCCATATACTTTATAGACTCTACAGTCAGCGTTTCCATAAGAATAAATCCAATCGTATGATCCGTCAATGGATCCGTTGTCCCATAGGAGCACTTCGAATGGTATATTGCCTACCTTATCTACAATCTTTGGTATATAGTTACTGGATAGAATAACCCTATTGTAAGTTAAGATCAGAATAGAAATTGTAATACTCATAAATCTGGTGCCTGGGGAATCTCGTACGTAATAATTTCAACTGTCGGATTTGGAACATCAAATACGATCAGGCGCTGATCATATCCTCTCGCTGCCTCTTCTGCTCCTTCGTCAATGACTGTGCGCCGATTCAAACAGTTAAGATGCCCCTTTGTTCTTTTGTACATTACGATGCCCCTTTGTTCTTTTGTACATTACGATGCCATCTGGAACCGGTCGCTTTATTCTGCGGTGTGGTTTCTTTTCCTGCAGAGTAGGTTTTTTCTTTGGCTCTTTATGCGCCAGCCCATTAACAGTGGCACGCGGCCCAAGCGGACCTTTTCCAATTGCTGTCCGTCCTATATTTTCTTGTCTAGTACGCATAATAAACATTTTGTAAAGTGTATGCTGCTCCGATTAGCGCTTCTTTGCAGACGGTCGAATAATGTTTATTAAACATACCTAGAAAACTTTCAGTGTTAAACAACGGGGCTATTCCTTGCGGTAGCTTACCGCCGGTAGCTGCCAATATAGCAACCACGTCCAGGTATGAAAAAACTATTGATGAGCATGCCATCACAATGTTATTAATAAATGCAGGAACATCAAATATGTATTCAAAGATGCCAAGGCAGACACACATGGTGTCCTCTCTTGGAGTTACAATTTTTGGAAAATCCACGTTGAAATCTACAACTGTCACTCCTGGGAATGCCATGTATGAGTCATGTGGAAAATATACTTTATCGCTTTTCCACAACTGCATGCCCATGTGCCCGGGTCCGCATCCGAGATCGTACACGTTTTTCTGCGGTAATTTTTTCACTAAGGTAGCGGCAATTCCCATTCTTTCGTCTATAAGGACAGTTGGACTTTTGTAGATGTTCATTTTATCCCTCGGAATTGATTTTCCAGTTCAATAACCTTCCCAAGCACAGTATTTAAGGATGCGTCAGAATAGTGACACCACATCAGTTTGCTTTGAAACGGATCTGACATCTGAACCATTGGCCAATGGCAAAGAGTACGCAGCGCCTGATTGTCATACGCAATTACTCTGTTCTTATCTGCTACATCCGCTAACTTTGTATTGTCATATATGACAAGTATTCTAAGTGTGTTGGATCCCCACATCGCAATTACTTTTTTCTCCATCGCAAGCATGCTTTTAGAAAATTCGTCGATGGACAAGCGTTCTACCGGTTTAGCTATCTTCTTTAGCTGCACCGCTCCCTCGTGCGGTCCAATTGCATATCGAATACCGTCCTCAAACACGAAGTTGGGATGGTACGATTCATTGAATGGCGAAAATAAAAATGTATCTATTTTCTTTGGGATTTTGAACACGCGCACGTACCCACTTGGCCACATATCAGTGTGCATAGCAGGTATCCGTGCGCCCGGCTCTGCTTTCTTCATAAACATATCCATAGTCATTGCATGCGCAGTATATGTCTCTGGAAAGTAAACGGTCATGCAATTAGCCATACTAAACCGTTTCACATACTCTATGTCCACTTCTTGGTGATGCATGCTAATCCTAAGGAAGATTTACCGTCGGACCAAACCTACAGTAGTATGCGTCGTCTTGACGGGCTCCTGGGATATAGTTCCATGGGTTGAGTCCGTACCACAATCCCCAGAACGGTGTGCCGCAATAATTGGCCGGGCACGCGGTTGGGCTGGATCTAAAATTGAAATTGCCACCAACAAAGTCCCCAATATGGTGTGTGTTCAATCCAAAGCACGGAAAGATGCTTCCAGAAATGTCCATATATGCATAGCTACATCCGGCATCACAGGGCATACCCTTAAAGAATCCCGCCCCGGCACAGTACAACTGCTGACATGTTCTTCTATACTTTGTAACGCTTGCCAGAATTTCTCGTTCTTTTTGTGTGTATGCTTGTGGGTATGCGCCGTTTGAATTCGCTACGCTCTTTGGAGATCCGTGTATAAACACCCATGGAAGTATTGGGGCGTTTTCCGGAAGCAATGTTTGTAACCATTTCATTTTGTCAGGAAACGCAGTTATCTCTGCTGGTTGTACTACGGTTTTAAGTATTGTAGTAAATCCACGCGCTGCTGCCTCATGAAAATTGTTCATGTATATACTGCGGGCATACTCATCTGTGTCCAAGCGCCACCCATGATAGGTAGCCATAATCTGCCCAACGTGTGCCGGGTCAACCTGATTTACCCACTCAGTGAATCGGCCAGTGGTTAGATTAGTGTGTAATTCTAAAACGAATCCCCGTTTTCCAAGCTCCTTATACAATTCAGGAAGCTGTTTTACCATTGTCGGCTCACCACCGCTAATGGTTAGATATACATTTTTCTTGGCGGCGATTCTAAGTTGTTCCATTCGCGCAACGACCTTGTCAACACCACCCAACATATTTATCAATGTGGGTACTGGCGTCTTAGACTTCCAGCCTACGCAATAAGGGCAGTTCATTGTGCACTGATGCGTAATTATCCAGGCGAGGTTGAGCCAATCTAGTCGTTTCCTGGATGGAAAGTCTCCTAGCTCCATTTCGCCGTTTGGCAATGTGTATATATTCAAGTTATCCTCTTTATTGTTTTATCACACCAGTACATGAATGCACTTTTTGTTGCGTCTACAATGCTCCTATATGTGCTCGGATTCTGCAGGGTCATAGGAGCAGTTTTACCAAGCGGATTTATAATAATACCAAAAAGATCTAAAAGTGAAAATCTAGAATCTGCCGGATCCCCGAAAAAGTACACTGGTTTGTCTTGAGATAATGCCGGGAGAACACTATGCAATCTTCCAGTATATACTGCCCGTGTTCCTGCGTACACATTCATAACCTCATCCGGATTATCATAATAAATTGCATCTGCATGCAGTCCGATAGCCATTGGAAGTTCGAAGTGGCGTTCTTGAATAGACGCCACTATCTTTCCAGGAATCTTAGACAAAAATGAAAGCTGCCATGGGACATTCGTTCGGGCGAAGCCCACAATGTTATAAGGAATAGTACTGCTCCATTTTCTCTTAGGCAAATATGCAGTAGGACAACCGACCAAGATAGCGGATATTCCCAAGTTGCGACAAGCAGCCAGGGTAGCCGGATCGCGCACCCCGATTGGTGGTGTGATGTGTTTAAGAATTTCTTTGTTTATAGGGTATGTTGGTCCCCAGAAGGACGCGGCGGTACAGAATTTTGGAACCTTTATCTTAGAAAGCGCTGCAGTAGCCTCTCCCTGACCTTGTCCGGTAGCTAAAATTGTAGATCCTGGAAGCAGCACAAAGTCACATTTATTTAGTTCTACAATCTCCTGCGCGGAAGGGTACGAAAACATAGAAACAGCTACTGATGGGGCAGGAAGATTTGCCAACGTCTTTACCGCATACTCGATTAGTCGATTTCCAAGATTAGAATTCGGAGTATCTATAGTAAGTATTCCGTATTTCATTTTCCATCTCTGAAGTTGAAGAAGCGTGTTCTGTTTTCTACAAGCAGTCTTTCATAAACATCCTTTTTTCCAATCTTTTCCATCAGTGCGCTATACGGGGGATGCCATATATGAATAGGATGAATGTTAGTATTACGTGCGCCTACGCCACTTCTAGTTAATCGAACGAATAAATCGTTGTCTTCCCCACCCCATCCTTTGTAAGCTTCGTTGTACCCCCCGTGTGCAGAGAACCACTGCTTCATTACACCCATGTGGCTAAAACCGTCTGGGCGTGTATCATGTATTCCTTGACCGTTTATGCTAGCTAGTACGTCATTGTAATTGCCTGTTTGGCGCACCCCTTCTAAGCTGTCATAAACCAAATTGAACGTGAATGCTCGACTATTAATAAATTTTATATTCTCTTGTACATAGTTTGGTGGTATCACACAATCTGCATCGACGAAAAGTATAACGTCACCAGGAGCATTCTTTATTCCGACATTCAGTGCACAGCTTCTGCTCCAAATCGGTCCCTCTCCACGTAAATATGTTAATCCATTATTTTGTGCAACATCTTTTATACTTTTTACGTATGCCGACTCACTACCATAATCAACCAGTACATTTTTGCAGTGTATGTTCTGTTTGCTTACAGATTCTGCAGACAGAACTAGGTTTCCTAGATAGACCTCAAACGCTGGTTCGGAAACACGGATTGGAATTATGATTGTTGGTATTGTCATTTAAGTCCTATGGACGAGAGCACATCTAATAGGTAATCGACACGATGTGCATATGTGTGTTGCGCCAGTATTTTCTTCCTAGCATTCTCGCCTATCTTGTTGCGAGCGTCTGGATTTTTTAGATAGTAACTAGCCTTGTTTTTGAAATCAGTAATGTCAGAATAATATACTAGGTCTTCTCCATCTGTGAAGAACTTATCTATTTCTGGCTGATTATCTAGTAATAGAAATCCACCGACCCCCATTACCATAAACACACGGTCATTTAGGTATCCAGGAGATCGTACTATATGGTTAGAAAAGTTTATCCTAGACTTCTCGAACAGTGTATGCACGGTGCTCCAATTGTCCCAAGATCCTTTGTAATGTTGTGTCAGCCTAGGATCTCCACTAAGTACTTTCCCGCCAGCGGCTACCCACATCTTATCGCCATATAGCTGTACATTAATTCCAGAATTTATTAATGACCATATCATGTCCGTTCTTTTAAGTGGAGAAATTACATACGGAGATCCTGCGAATATACAGTCTATTTTATCCGCTTCCTCCACAGGAGAAACTTTTCTGTCTACATTGTCCCATGCTGGCCACCACAAATGTGCATAAGAAAATCCTAAAGATTTGTAGACTGCCATGCTTGCCATGTCACAGGTTAATGCGATCTGATACCCACGATGCATATAGTGACTGGAGAACTGTTGCACAAAAAATGGATCGTCTTGGCTCCAGTATATGGTCGTACCTACTTTTGCCCGGATCCACTCTGTAGTCTCTGGAAGGATGTATTTATCGAAAAAGTATCCCTTGCAGCAAATGTACACATCTGGTTTTTCTTCTTCTATCTGTCTTCTTAGTATCACATCATATTGTTTCATACTCACATTTGGATTGGCAAAATACGAGTAACAAACGTAGTCATTTATATTTCGATCAGCACCAACTACAGTGTGCCCACGCTCTTGCAGGCGGTGAATTATTCCGGGATATGCACCAGAGTTTATGAAGAATTTCATTACAATTCTCCCCAAGCGGTATCTTCGTTTACGATTATTTTTCCGGCTCGCTGGTTCGCACAGAATAATGCGCTGTTTTGTACATGGCCAGTTAAGTCAATATCATGTGGCATGTGCACCATACTTGTAAAATTATCAATGAAGGTAATCCCATATCCAAGTAATGACAGTCTATAAACAAAATCACAGTCTTCATAGCCCCAGCCAATAAACTGCTCATCGAAGCCGTGCATATATAGTGCATGTTCGGTGTGGCACCCTAAACAGCAACCCTCTCCTAAGAATTTATTATTCTTTTTAGCTATTTCCAAAACCGCATTGTAGGATTTGTACAGACTTGCTCTTGGTATATTTTTTGGGATTTCCGGGAGAAAGTATGTGTTGCATTTTGCTAGAACACGCGAAGTTCCAATTGTATCCCTAACGGTCTTGAAAAAATCGGTGGCAAACAATTGGTCCGCATCCGTAAAGACCACATACTTGGTTGTTACATGGCGCAGTCCGATATTAAGCGCACGCGCCTTGTGAAATCTACCTGTATTTCTTCCCACATGTACAACCTTCAACCATTCCGGACCGCACATTGTTACTGGTGGATAACTTCCGAAGTCCACGATTATGCACTTTGGGATATCAGAGTTTACAGATATAGAGTTTACACAGCACGCTATGTTTTCATTTCTGTTCTTAACCGCAATTACTGCTGTAAGATCTGTCAGCATTATTACTTTAATATTCTATTGAGTTCTTCTAAGAATCTTTTTGTTGCATTTGCCCAAGAAAATGTTTTTACAAGCGCCCTCCCGTTTTCGGATAATGTCTTGTGCAACACTACATCAGAAATTATTCTATGCGCGGCGGCAGCTACATCATTAGAATTATCTTTAGAGATTAGGCATGTCTTGCCATCTCTCATGTACTCGTCCAAACCCATGCTTGGAATATACACTACTGGGGTTCCACATGCAAGGCTTTCTAGCGTTGGAAGTCCCCAGCCCTCGCTTAATGATGTAGATAACCATACAGTGCACATAGCATATATAGTAGGAATTGTTAGCTGTTGCGGATTTGTGTAAATCTGATACTTTATACCCCGTTTGGAAAACTCTCCTATTGAATTAATGTTAGTAGAGGAGATCATTATTGGAACCACATTTATATTATATGTTTCCTTCAGCAGAATTACGGCCTCGACAAATCTGTTGAAGTTCTTCATGGGGCTTTTGTGAAAAAGACCGCCGACTAAAATAGTGTGGGGATCTCTAGTAACCAGGCTCGGAGAGAAGATGCCGTCTATTCCAGGATGGATAATCGTGATGTCCTTGTGCCCATACTTTAGTGCTACATCTGCTAGCCACTTGGATGTTGCAATGACTGCGGTATATGGGAACTTCAGATTCCTTTCCTCTGTGGGCATGTGCTGTGTTCCAAAACCTTGAAGAAGTAGTATTTGTTTTTTATTATGCAGTTCCGGGAATATCCTGCCATCTGCAAAGTTCACTATACACGCCGCAGAAGCTAACCAGGGATGTGTTGGGCTACTTGCTTGAGCGAAGGGAGTTTGCTGTGCCGCGCCATCAATTAGCCAGGGCATATTTGCATCTGTGATACGGCGTACTGCTATTACCGCATCAACGCCCTGTTTGCGCAGGGCATGTGCAAACCTAAATATTACCTTAACTCCACCAGACACGCTGGTGTGTGGGCACATAAATACTAGTTTCATCTTTTTACAATGCACCCGCGCTCTCTCCAGTAGAGCTTTCGTGCGATAAGGCGTTCCGCTTTTATATTGACGCCACTCTTCTTAGAACTGGCTTCTCCTATGTGATAGACAAACGCGTCCTTGCGCCAAAGGAACTTGTATCCCAGCTGTCTTCCGCGATCTTCTAGATCTGTATCTTGGCCATATAGATAGTAGCGCTCATCGAAGCCGCCTAGTTTTCTCCAAAGTTCCCTTTCAAACAATAAACAAAATCCACTTAGTGGATCTACTACTTCGGCGCACTGCCCAAAACACTTTTCGGCTTGTTCCCAGGTTCTGATCGTCCTTGACGGTCCAAAATGACAGTTGGTAGATGGACCTACAAATCCGCATTTAGGATACGCGGCGAGCGTCTCTATCATTCTGGAGAGCCAGTGCGGATATACTAATGTATCATTATTCAACAAACAAATATATTTATTGTCGCAATCTTTTATCAGCCTATTCCAGATCTCTGTAAGTGTATGTCCGCTTTTAAAATTATCGAGGAAGGTTATGGTAGCAGGAATGTCGGTGTTTTTCTTAACACTCTCTATGCATGCTGCTTCTTCTTTTGGTAAATTGTATCCTATTATGATAATGTTTATCTTGTCATTCACTTCTTTTCTCCAGCGTGCACTTGTTCCCTATCTTCTTTAATATGTCCGCGATTTGCTTTGATGCTTTCTCCCCATTTAGATACAGAAGCAATGCTATGCCCATTTTTGCTAAGCAAAACGCGTCAACTTGATTATTGTCTGTGAGTGTATCTGACCCTAAGCCAAACTTACGAAAGGTTTGTTCTAGCATTATCTCTTTTGGGGCATTTCCCTTACCTGTAATAAACTTCTTCAGCGACGTAGGGGGAACCTCGTAGTATCCGTTCCATTTTCGTGCAAGGAGTAACCGTAGGACTCCACCTAGCTCTCCTAGATCGAATACGCGCCCCTTTCCGGCAAATGCGTACCCCTCTATAAATAGGGCCGGTTGTTCTCCTGCAGAAAATTCTGTTACGCGGGCATTTACCTTTCTAGAAATCCAGTCTATGCGCCGTATACCACGAAGCCCATCTGGGGGATTTAGCGTACATGTGTGTAGGAGCTTTCCGGAAAGCCGCGAAAGTGCGCACATCCCAGTGCCGACGAGGCTAGGATCAATCCCGATAACTATCTGGGACATCTTTTACTCCAAACACGGGCTTGTAGTGTGGGTCTGATACCAACGGTGGTGTACTCAGTGCCTCATTTATAAGATCCTTGAACAGTTCCTCATTAGTAATTGCTAGAAAGGCACTACCAAGTATATGACGTAGTAATGCGAACAGCCTTGCATTAGTTATGTCGCCATTCTCGTTTGTATTGTCGCAGAACGAATATGAAGACGGGTCTTTAGCACCCAAACTGAGATCGGCAATGGAGACATCGATCACAATGCCGTCAAGCGGATAGTATATTTTATTTCCTTCATCCACACGGCAGGCCTCCTTCAAGCCAACACACCGGTAACACACACCCTGAACCGTGCTCTCGGTTGCAACTACAGACATACGTAATGCGCGTGATGTTTTCCTGTCCACAAATAATCCGCCACGCTGCTCTGTTCTGTAGCCATCCTCATTAGTGGCGTGCAGAATAGGAAGCTCGTGGAATTGATCCACACCATCCCAGAGCACTGTATTCGCAAAAAGTAACGTATTGAGATAATCGATGATGTACTTTTTCGTTATCTTTTCTATGTGATAATTTACTGCCGTTTGCGGTTTTTCGTTCATTTTGCGTCTCCGCATTTTAACAAGTACGCTTCTACCGGATCTTTGATCTGGCTTGCCCATACTTCCTTCATCTTTATGGATGTATCCTTAACTGTGGCCTCTAATTTCTCTATAGCATTGATCAGTGTCCGTATGCTTCCGTCCAGCGTTTTAGCTGTTTCCTCGCTTCGTAGCATGTGCCGAACATACCCGCGAACTACATCGCCAATCTCATAATAAAAGTACTTCGAAATCCATTGTTCTCCATCTTTCGTTCGTACACGAAGGACAAAGGATTCATTGGCAGCGACAAGCTGCGTGCTCTTATCCAAATTACATAGAACATATCCGTCAGTCATCGCTTATTTCCTCGGTAGAAGGTGCGAAACATTACCTGGAATATCTCCTGGTGTTGCTAATGTTATTCCACTTAGTGCAGCACGATACTTTGCAACTGCATCGGTATAACTTTGGAACAACCTTTGATTTTTTATGCAACTTTCGTTATTGGTTTCATCAGCAATAACTTCTCCAAGTACCTCTACAGAAGTGGGGAAAAGTGCTAATGTTTCCTGTTGGGTATCTCCAAAATATGGAGATCCTATGCTCATTGCCACACGCCGACCATCGCCAACCGGTTGAACAAATATCGCCCGCACATCATGCATGACAAGTGCGGTTTCTCCATCACGCCATGTTGCATATTCGGCCGTTGTAGCTACGCCAAGCCACACGTTTGGCATTGAATCAGGTACCACAAGTAAAAATATCTTAGGGCCAACTAGATTACTCATCTTTCCTCCCTAGGACGTCGGTTATAGCCGCGTCCCATAGTTTGTAATTTGTAGAAATACTAAAGTTTTCTTTAACTACGCGCTTGGCATTTTCCAAAATGCGCTTGTGCATGTCTTGATCTGCAAGTACCATACGAACCTTTTCATACCACTCGCTGTTGTCAGAGACTAAGATCCCAGTTACCCCGTCCTCGATGGTGTCCTTATACGGTCCAAAGTTCGATGCAACGGTCACGGCATCATGAACTGTATATTCAAGAAACTTAAGGTTAGATTTGCTTTTGTTAAACACGTTGGCGCAGAGCGGAGCCAAGCCAACGTAGGTTCCCACCTGTGAGAACATCTGATAGAAGGCTTCGAAGGGCACCAATTGTAATGTCTCAGCACCAGGAATATTGAATGCCGGTTCTCGCGTCTTGCCATCATAGCCACACCAGAGTTTAAATATGATATCTTGGTCCTTTGCCAACTGTTCGAATCCAGCACGGGCAACCATAAGATCTCGTTCATGTGTCGTTGAGCCCTGCCAACAGACTACAGGCTTTACTGTATTTCTGTTACATGGATAGATAATCTCAGAGTCTACAGAATTTGGAAGCACATATATGTTCTCACAATAATTTCGGTATATACCGCGTAATTCTTCTGTTGTGACAAATATTGCATCAACATTGGACACGAAGTACTTTATTCCGTCTTGAACCTTCTTGACATTGAGTGTTTTTGCGGCAGGATTCCATTCAGGTATATTGAATAAGTCATCATCAATTTCATATATAAGCTTTGCGCCCTTCTTTTTCATCTCAAGCGCGGGTGCCAGTACTTCAAGCTTGTACTGGCGTTGTAGAATGACTACATCATATTTACCAATTTGATCCTTTGAAATAGATCCAGAAACACTGATCTCAAACTTCTCCTGATTATTCCTAGCAATATAGACAAGCGGGGAATGGATCCTATAAAACCAACACGCGGCACGGTCACCGCGATACGCAATTAGTTTAGTCTTACTCATTGTACTCTTCCTTAGTGGAGGCAAACGAGGGCTGTGGATCACTGGCCAAATTAGGATCTCCTGCCATCACGATTCCAGGAACTAGTGATGTAGCAGTGCTATACTTTTGATCGCTTGGCGGTGGTGCACGCCGCGCTGCCTCTAATTCTGGATTTCCTTTGTTCTCTTGCTTTCTCTTTCTGTTGTCTTCAAGAGCTTCAAGTAAGCTCTTTTCAAGATCTCCCGCTGGCATCTTTGCGCATACCTGATTTGGACATTCCCACAGGAGGGATTGCCGCGTCTTTGGATTTTTGTAGCCCGGGGCCATATCAAGTAATGCGCCAACGGGCCGGTTACACGGCCACAAATTACATCCTCCACTGTACGACACATTATAGTTATTGGCATATCCAAAGAACTTAGGATCAGTATTTTGAAACACAACAATGCCCCGAGTGCCAAGCCCGTTTGAACAGTGCGCAAATAGACTTTCTATAAATATGTACGTGTCTACAAGCGGGATCAGAGCGATTGTTTCGCGCATCTGCATGCCAAGTGCATCAATGGTGCCTGGTACCTTCGGTTCTCCTTCGAGTCCAATATGAATAAACAGTGCTTTGTCCTTTAGCTTTTCTACAACTGTAGACACCATCTGTATGTTCAGATCTTTTAAATTGTTAGTCTTATTGAAGTTTCCATCTGACGGGATCGCCCCCGTACAGTGCAATAGCACCAATGGTTTATTCAGTATGCGGTACTGATCCAAAAATGTATGCGCTGCGCGGCGCTCATACTCTGTACTTGTATAGTCCAAAGGTAATCCATCGTACTCAGCGCCGTACACCCGACAGATGAACTCTGGTAGAGTTTTGCATCCCGTAGCAGGTTCGTCCATTATTGCATCATAAACAAAATGCTTTTTGAAAAACCTAATATTGTAATTTAGAACGTGTTCCGAATAAAAATCCTTGGGATCCTTCAACGGAATAAGTTTATCTATGTTAGCATTGTTTTCCAAAAGCTGTGCGTATGTGCTAGTTACTACAATTTCATCGTCAGGATATTTTTTTCTAAAATAGCGAATCATGGGGGTATGAGACAATACATCGCCTGCGCCGCCTTGGCAGAACAAAATTATGCGCGATTTCTTTTCAAACTTCGTAGCCATCGGAGCCTCCTATCAAATATGCCTGTCACTATTATACAAAGATATTCGACATTTTCGTATAGAATTTTTCTATAACACCTTCGATACCAAATGAAAAATGAAATTTGTACGCACTATAAAATTATAAATTTATAGAAAACGTGCTATCAACCTTATTGTAGGCGATACCACTAGTACTAGTAACCTAGCTATATGCACCTGGGCACATATACTAGGCATAGCACAAGTCCTATATCCTTTAGGGCTAATATTACACCTGGGGCCTAATATTAGGCCTTAAGGACTAGGCTATAGGCTATAGGCTATAGGCTATAGGCCTTGGGGCTAATATTACACCTAAGTCCTAATATTAGGCTTAAGGGTTAAATTACCATTATATAAGGACTAGTAGATAGATCTCCGCCCTCAGAGCCGGGCGTAGATCCTTATATCTAAGTCCTAGTCCTATAGGCTATAGGGCACAATTGAAATATAAACTAAGGAGTCGTGGAACCCGACCTGATTCCGGGGGTGTTGATTAAACAGATGGCAGGCCTTGACGCACTGCGTCATACAAAACGCACATATTTTCTTTCAGAACACGGGGAAGGGAGTATGATATCTGGTGTCGCTGACGATAGGAGAAATCAATGGCGAAAAAGAATGGTGGTAAAAATACTAAGTCCGTTCCAACACAGTATGACCCGGCTGAAGACGTCGAGAAATTAGCCAAAACGCTTATCCCGAAAAATCACTCGCATTTGGTTACCTGCAAGATCGCGTATCTTTACAAAAATAAAGCTATAAAATTGAAGGGCCGTGATGTTGCAGCGACGGCTGAGAAGGTACCCCAGAAGCACCGTACATTGTCTGGCTATCACTTTTTGATTACTGTGGCGTACCCCACATGGAAGGAGCTTGACGATAAAATTCGGCTTGCTGTTTTGGACCATGAGCTAGAGCACTGCTTCGTCGAGGATGATGAAAAGACCGGTGAGCCGAAGTATTCGATCCTTCCCCACGATGTTGAAGAGTTTAGTTCCATAATCCTTCGCCATGGGTTGTACACTGTGGACCTAATTCGGTTGGGCACAGTTGTGCAGGATGCCATGGAAAACATGCCCAAGGATGTAATTGTAAAAAAGCTTGGGGACACGACGACCAAGCCAGCCGCAGCTGACGAAGAAGATCCGGTTGACAAAGCTATGGATCGTTCACATAATGAAAAGCGGAAGGACAAACCAAACGGATCGCTAAAAGTAAAGAAGACAAAGCCGTCGAGAGATGACACAAATTACACTGAAGATGAGGACGGCGGAGACGAGAACGAAGGATCGGATTTTATTGCTGACGAAGATATTTAATGGGGACCTAATATGCTGCTAAATCGCTCCATTTTTGTCGGGGATAACCTCGTTGTGTTAAATCGGCTACCGACAGAATCTGTAGATTTAATTTATATCGATCCTCCTTTCAATACACACAAAATGCGTACGTACACACGGTTAAGAACGGATAAAGATCCGTCTGGAGATCGCACCGGCTTTGGTGGAAAGCGCTATCGTTCTTCTGCGCGTGGTACACAGCAGTACGCAGATAGCTTCGAAGATTACATTTCTTTTCTTGAACCCCGCTTGAACCGCGCATACAATCTGTTAACGCCTACAGGATCTTTATTTTTCCATATAGACTACCGGGAGTCGCATTACTGTAAGATCCTGTTGGACAAGATTTTTGGGCGTGACTGTTTTCAGAACGAGATCATCTGGGCCTACGATTACGGTGGAAGGTCCAAAACTAAGTGGCCGTGCAAACACGACACGATCTTTTGGTACACCAAACACCCCACTAAGTTTACATTTAACTATTCGGAGATCGACCGTATTCCATACATGGCTCCCGGCTTGGTTGGCCCAGAAAAGGCCAAGCGTGGAAAGACGATTACAGACACGTGGTGGCACACCATCGTGCCGACCAATGGCCGCGAGCGCACCGGCTATCCTACACAGAAGCCAATTGGAATTTTGAAGCGTATTATTTCTGTTCACTCAAATCCCGGAGATATGGTTCTAGACTTCTTTGCTGGCGCTGGAACTACCGGAGAGGCGGCAGCGGTCCTGGGGCGAGCCTTTGTCCTCGTAGATAATAATCTTACAGCGATAAGAGTAATGCAGAAGCGCCTCCAGAAATATTCTGTTCGATTAATTAAGATTCAGTAGTTTAAACTACCAGCTTTGTGGTTGTAGAATGTCCCAGCGTGTAAGTACTAACCTGGAGGCCATTCTATGACTAAAGTGTTCGATCTGTTCGGTGGAAAAAAGTACTTCTTGGCGCTGTTCTTCTACGCCGCAGTTACTGTCGGCTTCTTCCTGCGCTGGGTTCCTGATGCGACGTGGCTAAACGCATTGGAATGGTGCCTGGCTATCTATCTCGGTGCAAACGCAATCAAGGGCATTCCCGATGCACTCGCCCGAGACGGGGTTGTAGAAAACGGAGACAATAAATTCTTCGATTGGTTTGGCGGACGCAAGATGTTTTTGGCCATTGTGTTTGTTCTGACGATCTGCGCTGCGTTCTTTATCCCAGCCGATCCTAAATTCTTGACTGTGGATCAGTGGATCGGTGGCTTGGAATGGTGCCTAGCAATCTATCTTGGTGCTAACGTGGTGAGCGCTGTTCCAGAATTTCTCACTCGGAAGACCACACCAGAGGGTACTGCGGTTCCTACCGTTCCGGTGATCCCGTCCGTACAGCCAACTACACCGCCAACCATCGCCTAGTGCTCCGTACGCCCACCCAACAACGCTGAGAGTCTATTTGACAGTTCCTCATTCTCCTTCCTTAGCCGGGTGATCTCTTCCCGAAGTTCCTTGACCTTCCAGGCTAACTGCGCGACAGATTCGGTCACATCTTTTCCTAGGAGCAGGCGGGCATTTTCATCCTGAAGCTTAGCGGTAGCTTTCTTCAAGTCTTCCAATGCTTCCAATGAGTCTTTTTGAGATGCCATGTTTTCCTCCTTCATACTTACATTGTAAGTCTTTCTGGCAAGTTGTAAAGAAGAAATTTTCCCAACAGAAGTTAATGACGTAAGTTAACATACTTTCAATAACTTGGGTTATACATAGGTAGGCAAACAAAGGAAATAACCATGTCAAATAAATTTAGGGTCGAAGCACAGGAAAGTGGTGGAGGCGGTGTCCTTCCCGGTGGTGGCATGTCGGAAGAGGAAATTCAGCAGCTTGAGCAGTCCGCGCCGCCTGCTGCTGCTCCGGGCAACACATTGGAAGTTCTCTGGGCTGACTATCAACGAAGGGGCCAAGCGCTTACTGTAGAACTTACACTAGCAGATTCACAAAATAGATTGTACTCTGTTTCCGTGGCTCCTGACGGACAACAAATTCTTGTGTACCCAATTCAGCAAATCATGCGACCAGATTATAACTCTGGAGAGATGATTCCACCCGCGCAGTCCGGGGAACCGAATTGGGATGCTGTAACACAAAAGTATTTCCCAGGTGGTTTTACAGAACTTCCATCCCAATTTCCTGAACCAGATGAGCGTACTATGGCATCGTCACGGAAGTCCCCCAATGACTTTTGGATGCGCGTGTTGGCCAATGTTCTTCGTGGCTACTCTCGTAGAACTGAGATACTACGGAAACTAAATCCGTATTTGCGATAGTGAATTAACCACTAACGAAACGAGCACGAAATGGAAACGCTGAAGAAGATCTGGCAATGGGTCACTACGCATCTCAAATTGGTTAGTTTGTTCGCGGTAATTATTCTCCTTACAATATTCATTTTGTGGTGGGGCCGCAAGAATAGTAAGATCAGATCGCTGGAAAATCAACTTGCAATATTGACAGCTAAGGTAAAGATAGAGAAGCTTGCTATGCAGTATGACGCCAAGGTCGCGGAATTGAAAACGCTCAAAGAAAAAGATGACAAGCTTAGTGCTGACATAGCAAGTATAGAAACTTCTCTCACCACTAGACTACGCCAAGATATGACCGCAGAAGAGATCGCCGCCAAGTTTAGAGAGATCGGTATACGGTAGAGGCTACCATGCTAAAGATCATATCATTATTATTGGTAGGCTTCTGCGTTCCGGTCGCTTCAATGGCTGCGGACCTAGATGTTCGGGCGCATGACATTGACGGAACGGCTTTTGTTTGTTTCACACAGAACGATGCGCGGGATCTTCTGCAACTGACATTAGACTTTCCAAAGCTAACGCTTGAACTTTCTAAGTATAAAGAGCTTGCGGATGTAAAAGATAAAGAGATACTTACGTTAAAGGACATGAACTTAAATCTAAATCAACAGAACAGTGTATATGTAGATGAGAATGTGCGGCTGCACGAAGAGAACGAATCCATGAACAAGTGGTACCGCAGTCCATATCTCTGGTTCTGTGTGGGACTTTTTGTCGGCGCTGGTATAAGTATTGGTATCGCCCTGGCTGTAAAGTAGGTGCCACGTGAAAGGTATAATTTTAGCTGGTGGCACCGGCTCTCGCATGCTTCCTGTAACTAAGGTAACCAATAAGCACTTGCTGCCAGTAGGCAAGAAGCCAATGATTTTCCACGCTATCGAAAAATTGGTACGCGCGAAAATCACAGACATTCTTGTAATTACTGGAACAGATCATATGGGCGATATGATCGCGTGCCTTGGGTCTGGGAATAGTTTTGGTTGCCAACTAACATACCGTGTACAGGATACAGCCGGCGGCATTGCACAGGCATTAGGCCTAGCGCGCGATTTCTGTAGCGGTCAGGACATGTGCGTTCTTTTAGGGGATAATATATTTGAGGATAGCCTGACCCCGTGGATCGAAGAATACAATAAACAAGGGCGTGGAGCACACGTTGTACTTAAAGAGGTCAGCGATCCCAGTCGCTACGGTGTTGCTGTTGTAGCTAATAATAAGCTTGTTGAGATTGTAGAGAAACCTACACTAGATATGATAACAGGTATAATTTCATCTTACTCTCATATCTATGCAGTTACTGGGATATATTTTTACGACAAAAATGTGTTCGATATAATTGCTTCATTGAAGCCGTCCGGCCGGGATGAACTTGAAATAACAGATGTAAATAATGCTTACAACGCACTGGGTGTACTTACGTATTCGGTAGCCCCTGGGTGGTGGTCGGATGCAGGAACTTTTCCTTCATGGTTTTTGGCCAATCAACTCGTAATGAAGAATGACACATGGTAGTTCTATATAAAAAGAGAACCAATAAGAGTCCGCAGACGGTCCGCAATAAGATCAAAGATTGTAGGCAAGAAGGACGTTGTCCCGCTTGCGGAGAAGGCCTCAAACTTACTGAGGCGGGAAAAGATCGAGATACATTTGCCTGTCAGAAATGTAAAGCTACAGTAACATTTACCAAGTCTCCATTTGAGCAGCCGTCGCAGAGAAAGCATGAAAAGCGGATGGGCGCGATCACGCTACGTGACAAATCTACGCGATCAACATACAAAGAAAGCCCGAGTGAGTTTGGTCTTTCGTCTACAGCAGATGTGGCGGCACTGTCCAAAATACGTGAATGCATGACCGATCATAGTCTTATCAATTTTGATTATACTGATAGCAACAAGATTACTACGGCCCGAACGGTAGAGCCATATAAGCTTACAAAAAGGAATGGTGATATAATACTTTATGGTTACGATGTAGAAGGAAACGGAATTCGCGTATTCAAAATTTCCAGAATCGCAGCACTGGAGAAACAATCATATTCGTTCAAGCCACGATGGGAAATAGAAGATAAGCTAATCCGGAAGGACGATAATGCCGAAGTATCTTGAAAATCCGGATGGTTCAAGTAGGCGTGATATATTCGAGGGGATCTCTAGTCTGCTTGCCGGAAAAGTGCATGTACAACCGAAGAGTAAGGGACGTGTTCAACTTGAATTAGCGTCCAGTCCATTAATATTTATAGAATCCCCGCGCTTTCTTGATGGCCCAACCTTACACTACCCGCAGTACGCAGTAGTCCGTGATTTCTTCGAATTGCTTTGCCCACACTGTAATGATATAGATGAGCTACACGAAAAAACTACAATGGATCGTGCAGGAGAGATCTTACTGGATTACGGGATCTGTGCAAAGTGTGGCTTCAATAAATATGAAAATCCGGAAGCGTTCAATCACTACAATGAAATGGTTGGCGTGGTAGGCATGCGTGGTGGTAAGTCTGTGCTCGTAGCGTGTATGTCTGCTGCAATTCTACACGAACTTATATGCGTAGAAAACCTGCAAGATAAACTTGGGTTGGTAAAGAGCCAGGAAATAGACGGGGCATTCGTAGCTGCGTCTGGAGAGCAGGCTAGTGAAACAATCTACGGCCACTTTCGTGGCTTTTATGACAACAGCCCATGGTTTCAAGACTACAGAAAAAAGCTTATGGATCTGGAGATCACTGATCCTGATTTACGGAGGGGAGATCTATATTGGGAGACAGAGAAATCTATATTATTCAAAGAAAAGCGGATACGGATAAAATCACTTACCTCTAACTCTGGTTCTATCGCAGGAAAAACTAGAATATTTGCTGTTATCGACGAGATTTCTCGCATGGACGCGGGGGAGAGTCGGCGCAGTGCAACTGAAGTTTATCGCGTCTTGAAACGATCTCTTATTACTATCAAATCTTCCGTTGAGCGGCGTCGCCAGAATGGGGACTATCAGATACCAGACGCGCGTATGTTTTGTATCTCATCTCCAATCTTTGAAGATGACAAGGCGATGCAGCTTTTGAAGATCGCTGAAAAGAATCACAAGATGTTTTCTTTTCACCGCACTACATGGGAATTCAACCCAGACATTACTAAAGAGGATCTGGCAGAAGAGTTCGCAACGGATCCAATTGGTGCGGAGCGCGATTACGCGGCAAATCCTCCCGGTGCGGAGAATCCATTTGTTACAAATCCAACAATTATTGAAATATGTGTAGACAAAAATAGAGTCAATACTGTCTCCACACGCGAAGACTTCTTCGAGGAGGAACTTGAGGGTTACAAGTTTAAGTATGTTAAGCCAATCATCTTGAACGTGGCCTACAAAAATCTGTTCGATTACGTTATCCACTGCGATCCGGGCCACAAGGGAGATAGCTTCGGACTTGCTATTGGGCACAGGGAGGGAGAGAAGGTACTGATTGATGGAGCTATTGAGTGCCGCCCCATACCAAAAAATAATAGGCAGGGATTAGATCCAAGAGAGGTATATTTTCCTGCCATGACAGATCTTATTTTAGATCTTTCCAAGAAACTTTCTATACGTTATGTTTCTTATGACCGCTGGAATTCTACAGAACAGATACAGCGTCTTAGGAAAGGTAAGATCCTGGCGTTTCAAAAAAACATTAATCGGGAAGATCATATGCGCTTTTTGAGTACCATGGTGAATAGGAGCATCGGATTTCCAAATCGCGAAAATGAATTTTTGGATCCTTCAATTGCGCGGAGTATGCCCTGCTCCAAAGCACTCTGGGAACTCAAGAAGTTAAACGACAATGGACAAAAGGTGGACCACCCCGTTGGTGGGTCATCTGATATGGTTCAGTGCTATGTTGGTGTTCATCGATTATTGCTACATGCGGAAGAAGTGATAACGCCGCAGGAAATGCAAAAGGCACAGCGTAATAGAATGGGCAGATACAATAGCGGAAACGTTGGTCAAGTTATTAGGCTTCCCCAAAAGGGCAGCCGTCTGCAACGTCGGTAGCGGGAGTAAACGTCATTAGGCGAACGCACATGCTAGACGTTAGTTAAATTATATTCGTGTTGTAGTTGTAAGATCACACTTGCAGAAAGGAGTTATTTTATGTATAAAGTTCAAAATATTACATCAGGTAACCTGAGTTTGGATCTTGAGAATGGTGGAGCTATCACTTTACAATCTGGCCGCGCATTTGATCTTGAAGGATCGTGTTCTAGGGAATGGCTTGAGGCAGATATTACCTTGAAAAGGCTAATTATTGCTGGGCATATAAAGCTGTTGCACGATTCTACAGAGGGTCTACCAGCACAACCTACCCATGAAGTTGTAGCTATTCGCGCAGTACAGCCACCGGCTGTGATTCAAATTGTTACTGCCCCAGCGGAACTTCCACGGCAGCCTATTATTATAGATATCGGTGGAAAACCGGATCCGACTCCGGAAAGGTGCACGCCGGTAGAGGAAAAGGTAGAAGTTATTACTGTAAAAGAATCTCCGGTTGTTACTACTATCAATTCTGCCATAGACATCGTCCCGGTCAACTCGTCTGTTTTCGGATCTCGGACGAACACAGACGTACCAGTGGCAGACGTACCAGACGTACCAGACGTACCAGTGGCAGACGTACCAGCCACGGAAGACGAAGAACCAGCCATCAAAATTATTGATCCCGTAGAAAAGATCCTTGGCAAGAAAAAGAAGAACAGAAATAAGTAATTTTGGAGTGATACCATGGCAACGTTCGAAGAACTGAAAGCAAAATTCGCGGCTATTGCTGCCGCACGCGGATTCATTCTTGAATCAGATTATAATGGAATCTGCCACGGGATCACTGATCAAGCACTCCTGAACCATGTGGCCCATTGGATTCTTAGCCAAGGTATTCCGCTAAAGAAGTGTGTTGGGCCACAGTATAAACAGGAACTTATGCGGCGGGTAAAGAATCCGCATGTTCGTGATGTTGTTGATACCAAAGATCGGACACATAACAATCCGGATAAGCTTCAGGAATCAAAGAAGACATCTATTGAAGCACCAACGGATACAAAGCAGGCCACATTGAATTTGAACGATAAAATTGAGGACAACAAAGATAAAGATTTCAAAGAGCCGTTCCTTCCTCCCTGGAAGAAGCGCACGATAATGCTAAAGAAGGGCATGCGTGTGGAAGCATCTACATCTCCGGTCGCAGCTAGTTTGAAGTTGTATGCATTTATGCAGGAAAATCCGGAGGTATTTGATCTTCTTGTTGCAACCTTTGGTTTGGACGCGGCCACCTGGGACATTATGTACAATGCCGACGGCGTGCGGCAATATATTAACACATCGGTTGTTCCATATCTACCAGATCGCGCATACTTGGACCCAAACACGTTCCCACAACTTTCTGGTATAAATCTTGGAAATCAGCAGGCGGCAGAACAAGCACTGTCCACTATTGATGATGTAGATACGCTAAACAATATTGTTATGTCTTTGGAGCGCAGAGAATATTTCGAAGATCCAGCCGGTGCGACAGAGGAAACCTGGGACAAGATGCCATCAGGCACCCGAGAGATTGAGTTTGATGCCGCAAAGAAGGCAGTCCGGCAGGCTAAACTAGCAAGGGACCTTCCACATGTGGATTTTAGCAATCCTACAGCGTCTTTTGTTGTGGATATTGCGGATACTCCTGCCAAAAAGGCGGCAGGCCTAGAGACATTTGAGGCACTCGCAGCTGATCATGGGCTTTATTTTCCATTCGGGGATCCAAACTTAGTAACATTCCATATGGGATCTGTAAAGTTCCCAATTGATATTGTGTTTTTGATGCCCACGCCGCACGGGATGGAGATTAACAAGATCGTTGAGGATGTAAAGCCGGGAGCGCTAGATGTATGGACGGCTAATAATGTGGTTGCCGTGCTCGAAGTAATTGGTGGTGCATGCAAGAAACATGGGCTGCGGGTCGGTTCCAACTGCACCTACGCGGCTGAAAAGGAATAAGCTATGAGATTCAATACCAAGGCCGAAGGCGATGCCCTGGCTAAGAAGATCGCTGCACATGTTTGCAGTCGCCGCGCAGACAAGAACATTATAGTCGCGGATAAGCCAGAGTCCGACACTAAGGATGAGGCCAAGCAAAGCGCGATTAGTTATTGGATGATGGGCTGGACGTGGGATGAAATTGAAACCATCTTGGAAGATTCAGAATATAACAAGGCCGTGGTGTCTTATGCCATGAAAGAGGCCAAGGAATATGCCAAGAAAGTTTTGAACGATGGTCCATTTGCAGTTCTGACAAGCGGGCAAGGTATAAGATTGATAAATGGCGAAGTTGGCGCGCTGGAAGAGAAGCACGCCGATCATGTAACTGTTGCTCTGCCTGGTCAAGGCCGTGTAAAGATTATGGCAAACCAGATCGATACTGCAGCAACAAATAAGCTTAGCAAGGCATTCGAACTTCGAAAAGAATCCGCGACCATGATTGAAGGTCTTCCGGAGCTAAAGCAGGTAGCACTGAAGACGGCATCAGCGAATGTGGTGCAAAGTCATCTGGACTCTGCATTATCGAAGACGGTTAACACATTACTTTCTACTATTGCTGCCGTCTCCCAGGACATGGACGAGGTCATTCATGGATACGCTGCAGTACAAACAGCACTAGATTCAAACAAGGAGCAGTTTAAGCTAAATTCAGAGTGCAAATTGCCCTTCGCACAATACGTTGCTGCGATCATTCATCAAGAGGGAGAGAATTATAAGTTTATTGGTGGACTATTAAACCAGCTAAACAGACATGTGGCCATGCTCCACGATTCTCTGGCCGAATTTCCAGATGCCGAAAAAGATCTACAGAGTTATCTGTCAGCATATATTAGAAGCTCCGTGTTCCCAATCGTAAATAATATTTCTGCACACTTGACGGACAGTCTTCAGAACAAGATCGCGGCCACAGAACATATCAGTACACCAAACGCAGCCGCTGTAGACTGGGCACGTATGGTATGGGAGAATACTAAGGTGTTCGAAGGAACATTAGAAGAAGAAATCGCTCCAGCTGTAGAATTGGCAGGTAGGGAGATCGCAGGATACTTGTTCAAGTCACAAAAGAGCAACCGGGCTGCAAAAATTGCTAGTGTTATACAGAATGGAAATCGCTAGATTCAAATCCTTTTGTATAATAGTAGTGAGGTGTTAAATGTTTTTGTACTATGATAGGGTTTCTAAAATGTTCACCCTGGACCGTGGCGATGAAGGTGTAGTGTTTCTCGGTCCGATAACCAATACGATGGTAAATCTTAAAAGACAGTACGGTCTTACAGATTCCCAAGCACGCGAAGCAGTTCTCCAAGCAGTGTTCAATATGGGAGACTCTGTAAATATAGATACTGTAAAAAAGATTGCCTCCGAACAAAGCAAATTTTTTATAAGAAATGTCCAACCAGCGTAACGAAAATACTGTTGTAATGTACAGTGTAGTGAAAGACCCACCGTGCGGACTATCCGCTTATGTGCAATTCGTAAGCAACCTGTGCCCATTCTCTGGGGAGGCATCCTGTACGGAGTGTGTGTCTACTGAATTTGACGAAACGTGCATCCGTTGTTTAATAGGTGCAAAAAGATTTGGACGAACTTAAATGGCCACTAAAAAGAAAGCAACGGGGAAAAAGTCTAATCAGAAGGCCGCGCGTCCTCTGCTACATAGCCCGAATGCTCTTTACACGCGCGCTGCCGGACTCATGCGCAGGACAGCGACCACTCTTAGTGGGGGTCAAATGTCCGGGGCCAGTTCAATGGGCTCCGCCCAATCGGTCGCACAGTCTCCTCTTTATTACGACTACAGGTGGTCAACACCAGATAAATTCTACTTCCCGAGAAACCGTGTAATTGCCAATGCAATTTGGCGTGAGGTATACAAAAGAGATCCAGCAGTTGCTATTGCTACAGACATGTACGCAGAGCTACCCTGGTCCCAATTCGATTTGACCGGCGTAGATGATAAGTATGTACTCCGCATTTATGAAGATATGTTTAATCGGTTGAACATTGTTCCGAAGCTTGGTCCCTTTACGCGGGATTTCTTCGTTACAGGAGAACTCATACTCCATAATATTTTCAACAATACACGGGGTATTTGGGAACGGATCATTCCGCATAATCCGGATTACGTTAGGATAGACGGGGTTGGTTTGGCTATAGATCAGCCGCTTATGTCATTGCTTCCAACACCCGAGATCAAGCGGCTGATCAATTCTCCAGATCCGCGTGTGCGAAAGTTGCAGAAGCTTATTCCAAAAGAGATTATAAACTCGTTTAGGGCTAACCGTGACGTTCCACTAGATGCGCTTAACACTACGTATCTCCCCAGATTGAATTCCTCTAATGAAGTCCGGGGCACTTCAATATACACTAGATTGTTCCGCGTTATTATGTATGAGGATTTTATTGTAAATGCTAGCTTGGCAGTCGCCCAGCGCAACGCTGCGCCATTGAGAATATTCAAGCTAGGTGATCCAGCTACCGGATGGTTGCCAGATCAAGAAGACGAAGCCGCATTTGCCGAGATGTTGTCCATGGCAGAGGCTGATCCGCTCGCTGCTATTATTATGCATCACAATGTCAGCTGCGAGTTGGTCGGTGTATCTGATAAGGTTCTTCTCATTTCCAAGGAATGGGATTATATAGAGCGGGTCAAGCTGCTTGCCTTAGGTGTCTCGAAGGCGTTCCTGGTGGGAGAAACCAGTTTTGCTAGTTCAATAGCCGGCTTGCAGACGTTGATGGAGCGTTTACAATCCTTGCGCTTGCGGTTTGAGCATGACTGGTTAATAAAGAAGATCTGTGAGCCTATTGCTGAAATACAGGAATTTTACCGTCGGCCACAGCATGAACTAGATCACAGAATTCGAATCAAGAAGCCGATGGACGAAGTAGAATTGATCGTGCCTAAAATCAAATGGCATAAGAATCTAGAGTCTACCCAGGATGTAGCGATTCTTAACATTTGGCGAGATTTAAAAGAGCGCGGGATCCTGTCTGAACATACTTATGGGATGGGTGCTGGTATTGACATCGATACAGAGCGCAAGAATATCGCTGAAGAAAAGAAGTATAAGGAAGAGCACCCCGAGATTTACGGTATTCCACAACAGGCCCCTGCCGCTCCTGGGGCTCCTGGTGGCAAGCCGCCACAAAAGCCGCCTGCTGGCTTTGGGGTTCCTCCACCAGCGCCGCCTATGGCATCTGCATCGAAGTACGGTCGGAATAATCCGTATGTTGCGCGTGATCGCAGACGCAAGGTGGTCGAGGCTTTTGAAGAACGTATGGAAGAACTTTCTAGTAGGACTAAGGACGAAAAGATACAACGGGTTGGTGTGGAAGACGCTGTAGAGGCACTGGAAGAAGTAATCGAAGATGTTGACATTCACACGGATCCTCCTTCAAGCCTTATTGGGGCGGAAGAGGCTGCTATTCCTAGTGCAAATCTCCTGACCGGCTTGGATAAATAAGGAAAATCTAATGGACTATCGGAATGTGTACAATTCCTTTGTTATAGATATGTTATGCCTGCACTTTCCTACGGTGAAAATAAAGTATAAAGACGAAAGCTTGTTTATGAAGATCCTGGGAAAGCTCTTGTTCTTCGTGCCTACTTTTATGACAAACTACACTACTACGATTGGAAAAACAATATATTTCCCGGACAAAAAGTATGTTGATGCTGATTATTACCGTGCCCTGACAGTGATAACGCACGAATTTATTCATGTATGGGACGAGGATTCTAAGAAGAGCTTGTTCAACCTTAGTTTTCTGTCTCCTCAAATATTCGCTGTGTTTAGTCTGCTTTCCGTCTTTTCATTTGTAAGTCCATTTTTCTTACTTTCCTTGCTTAGCCTACTATTCCTTGCCCCTTTTCCTTCTCCTTGGCGCACGGAATGGGAGTCTACTGCCTATATTATGGGAATGCTTTTAAGTAGTATTGATCAGGGCGCGCGGTATAATGCTAGAGAGCACGCAGAAGAACTTTCAGGTTATTTCACAGGTAGTGCGTATTATTACATGTGCCCAGATAAGGATAAAGTAGTAGGTACACTTTTGTATAAATACGAAACGTTACCGCAAACGCACGCTGGAATACGCGAGGTACATCAATGGCTCATAGCGCAGCATCGCTGACGCTCTCCCCAACGAAGGTTGATGTATTCTTCGGATGTAGGCGCTTGTTTCGATATCGATTTATTGCCCCGCCGTTTACTCCTCCAGAGAATAGGTACTTCTTGATAGGTAATGTGGCGCATCGTGCTCTCGAAACATTACACAAAGAACATTTGGTAACCCCTATCAGTAATTGGAAGAAGGCTATGGGGCAACATTTTCGCGATGCCGCCAAGTCACATAATGTTGATAAGAAGATAGCAACGGGGGTCATTACTAAGAGCGATCTGTTTTCCATCAAAGATATGATGCGAAAGTATTTAGTACATCTCGATGGGTTGGATGCTATTCCCAAGGTACATAAGGTAGAAGCATTAAAGAAAATCAATATAGGGGGAGTTGTCGTTTGGCTAAAGGCAGACCGGATAGATATGATCAAAGATCACATGTACAGGGTTGTGGATTACAAGTCCGGGCGGCCTGCAAACAGAAAAGATGAACAAGCTTCCGTACAGATACCGTCTTATGGTATACTTGTTCGGCAGCTTATTGACAAGGCTGCGGCGATTGAGGGATCGTATGTTTATTTGAAGTTTCTTGATACTAAGAATGGTGTGCATAATTATAAGATAACGGATGAGTGGATGGATCAGGCTACGGAACAGTATGTTAAGGTGGACAAAGCACTGAAAAATGGGTGTGATTTTAAGCAGAACTTCAAATACAAATATTGTTTTACCTGTGACTTTAAGCGGCACTGTCTCAATGACAAAGACAATGATTAAGGGAGAAAGAAATGACCTTTAGAAAAAATGGAGATAACATTCCTGTACATCGTGTGCTCTGCAAATGCGGCCATGAACTGCGAGGAGCGTTCGACAAATGCCCCAATTGCGGCAAGACGGTGCTTCCGGAAGGGTTGCAACCTGTGCAGGAACCGCCCGCCGAAAAAGATCCTGTAGAAGATAATCAAAAGTTAAATAAGTAGCTTATTTACAAGCTATAATCTCTTCCGTGACAGGGGTTCGATCACCCCGCGACACGGGAGAGAACAATGCCGTTTTACAAGACTGCCGCTGCTCCAATCCTTAGTGTTTATCAATCGTCAGGAAAATTTACAAAGCGGGCACAGCAATCCGCCGAGGTAACTGAGGGGGAAGATGAAGCCGTAAAGAAGGCAATCAATATCCTATCCAAGGATGTTTTGAAAGCCGTTGCACGTGTTTATAACATCTCGGACGACATTAACGACTATATCTTTCCGGTTCCCCGTGCAGTAACTGCTGACATTCCTAACAACAACGGTGACAATTTCCAGCATGACGAGCTTACCCGGTTTTCCCCAGGGCACCGCTGCATGGTATACCAAACGTTCCATAATGATCCCCTACATGTAGAGCACTGCGCTGATAATCCAAAGACAGCGCGCGGTTATCTTCCCGATGTTCACTATTTGACGGGCAATCCAGAAGATAAGTTTGTCATTACCATTGTTGCTATGGACGCAAGCAAGGATCCACCACTCGCAGAAGGTTTGTTAAGTGGCGAGATCGACTCTTTCTCCATGGGATGTATCTGTGATCAGGTTAGGTGCAGCAAGTGTGGGCACACCGCCAACTCGGACAAGGAGCTATGTGAGTGTCTGCGCTGGTACAAGATGTCAAAGATAGACGGAAAGCTTGTTTATGAGGATTGCCTAGGTGTAGAATACCAAGAACTTTCTGTTGTTGGAAATCCCGCAGATCCAAAAGCACGTACACAAGCACTGCTAAAGTATGCATCTCGTCAGGCTACAGCAAATAACATGCGCGCATCATTTAATGTTCTTTCTACGATGTTAGATCCTGAAGATCAGCGAGAAGTTGCCAGATTCTTTAGCTTGAATGCTGGGAAACTTCCTTCTTCGATGCTCCGGTTGGCCGATAAGTTGTTCTAAGTCAAATATATAGCCTTTATATTGAAGGATTGAATAATTTTATAGGTTAACCTAACAGAAGTTAAATAATTTTGCTTTCTACTTTCATAATAACTAAATAAGGAGTTCGATTGATGGATCAATTAAGAACACGGATTGCGCGCAAAGCTCAGCAGCTAATACAGCGGGCGCAAGTAACTCCTCCAGGTGCACCACCCCCGGGTGCTCCTGCGCCAACGCCTGCTCCCGGTGTTCCACCGATGGCTCCGAAACCACCGGCTGCCGGACCAGCTGCTCCAAAGCCTGCAATGCCCCCGGGGCTTCCTCCAGGTATGCCGCGTCCGAAGGAAGACATTGAAAAGGATGTAGAGGGCGATATTCGTCGGCGCAAGGAACAGGAAAAGAAGATTGAAGACCTTAGTGAGAAGGTAAACACGATTGGTGATCAGGTAGAAGGGCTTACGAAGTCTATAAACAATCTTGTGAATGTGATGCAGAAGCAGGTTGGTGGCCCGACTAATTTTGATAACAAGTATGACGAGTTAAAGGACGAAAAGGAAGAGGGCGATGAGCCATCTTCTTCAGAGTTTGGAATGGGTAAAAGTGACGAAAGTCTCGTAAGAGCTAAGGAGGAATCCCTGATGCCTAACGCCGGAAATCTGAGAACTGCCCGTGAGAAGCGGCTCACTGGAGAAGAACTACAGTTCCATGAGAAGAACCCGCCGAACAAGAAGTATACACAGCAAGTTGTTGGCCCCCCGTCAGTGAAGACTACGAAGGATGAGCCGAAGGATTGGGACGAGTACTACAACAAGCTTACTGCAGCCAATCTAGCATTGGATCGTAACGCTGTCGGCACGGAATGGTCCGTAGTTGACAAGACAAACAACGAAGTGTTCTTCAAGATTCACCCGACTGCCGAGACTGCAGACAATTTCCCGACGAAGGAATTTGCCGAGCAGATCATTCGGGACATCAAACAACTTGGGCTAAAGTCCGCTATGGAAAAGTACGGTGCAGAACCGTTCTCTTCTGGTATTTTCAAGCGGAAGGATAAGGGCGAGCCCGAGAAGCCAGTCGGTGGCGACAAGAAGCCATTCTCTTCAGATCTTTTGAAGCCAAAGGATGGCCCGAAGGTCGGCCCGAAGGTCGGCCCGAAGGTTGGTCCTACATCTTCTCCGAAGCCGTTCCCGAAGGCCGGTCCGAAGATGATGACCAAGGGTCCGAAGCCGGTATCGTCTGGCCCTACTGGTGGCGCTCCAGGGTCTGATGTTCCAAAGTCTTCTGGGATGCCCGCAGTAAAGGCAGCTGATGAAACTGAAGTCCCAGTGGTTGAAGCTGCGCCTGCTGAAGTCGTACAGGAAGTCGCCCCCGCACAGGCTCCCGTAGCAACCCCAGAGAAGATTGCTTCCCTGGAAGATGTGACTCGTCGGTTCATGCGCGCATTCCGCCTTGCTCTTTCTGCCCAGCAGAAGAACTTGGTGGAGAGCCCGCTGAAGGCAGCGTGGTATGAGACGTTGAAGGGCATGGACGTAGATAATCCAGAGGCCATTATCGAAGCAACTTTCAATCGTGCTGCAGCAGAGCACTTTGAAATTGCACTCGCGAAGACCGCTGAATATCTGAAGATGGGCGACGAAGCGTTTGTACAGGTTGAGTCCGAGATTGGTGAGCTTGATATCCTCACCCCGAGGACTGCTTCGGAACAAGACGAAGAAGAGATCATTAGTCGGTCTGCCAAGCTACGCGCTCGTGCACTCCGCAATTCTCTGCCACTGAGCACCTCGACCAATGTCAATCCGGAAGAGGACAAGGTTCAGCGGTTGGCGTCTGCTCTGCCTAAGCCGAAGTTGATTGGTGCTGGAAAGTACCTGAGAAAGTAACTTTGTTTTCAAAAAGAAATAGATAGAAAAAGACTAAGAAAAGGGAGAAGAGCTATGCTAGACAAGAAGAGAGGTTACGCACCTGACCGGCCGTTCTATGATGTGGACACTAATGTCCAGATCCATGCAGGAATGGTCGCATTTTTGGCGCAGAATGGTAACGTTGTGGTTGCCACTACTGCAGCTAGCGGAAACGTTCCGATTGGCACGTTCTGGAAGGATCGGGCATCTACCTTCATTCGTAGTTCCATCGAGCAGCACGCGTTTAGCGTTGCAGGTATTGTAACGCTGAACCATGGCAACGTGCTAAATACTGTAGACGTAAAGGTAACTAACTTCGCCGGCACGGTGGTCTATACACAGGGTGCAGACTACGGCGTAAACACTAACAACGGTGTTATTACGCGCTTGGGCGGGTTGATTCCTGCGCTGTCCACCGTCATGGTGTGGTACAAGTACTCAGTACAGAATGCACAAGTGTACTGGGACAATGTAAGCACCAAGTGGACTGCTGTTGGTTATAACTATGACCGGCAGCCAGACGACACGCTGGGCAGTGGGAAGATTACCATTGCCGAGGCCTATGCTAAGCTGTACACCGATCAGTATGACGTAACCCTGACTTACGCCATCAATGATCCACTGTATAGTGATGCGAACAGCATGTGGACCAACACACCGGGCTTCTGCACTGTGTGCGGTCGTGTAATTAAGGTTCCAACTGCTACCGATCCATTCTTGGGCGTGCAGCAGATTCCAGTGGCTCTCTAAGGTAGCGTAGCCGGGAGCTTTCGCTACGAAGTAACTTTGATTTCTAAAGGAGGAAGTGAAAATGAAATTCAACCCGTACAACAAAAAGGCTTCCGGTGCTACGGTAGACAGAAAGACCGGAGAACCATTCAACCCGATTAACGTCGGGAAGACCGCTACTGGCTCGATTGAGCGCTCTGCCAGCGAACGCATGTTCAATGACAAGGGTGAGTTCAATGCCAATAGCAAATCAGAAATTCTTGATCAGATCAAGAATTTGCTCGACGGCATGAGCAACGGAACCTATGATGTGGCTCGCACTGCATCATATGCTGGCGAAGGCGTGAGCGCACAGGAGAGCGATTCGATTCTGCGCGAAGCTTTCTCTGATCCATCCAGCGAAGGTTTCCGGCAGGTTGGCCAGGGCCTCTTGAACCCGATTAAAGAGGTCATCGACTACGAAGGTCTGGCCCGAAAAGTGTTTGCGCCACGCACAGTTAAGGCCGGTGAGATCGTTCGCTACGATAAGGATGTTTACGTCCAGGGTTGGGTTATCGCAGAGGACGGAACCACTCCGCAGTCCACGGTTGAAGGCCGCTATATTTATCCTCCGGAGTTCGAGGTAACTGCTTACCCGAGCATCGAGATCAAGGATAAGTATCGGGCGCAGTATGACATCCTTGCTCGTACACAAGACCGTGCACGCATGAGCATCGAGTACCAGGAAGACCTGGCGTTGATCAATCTGTTGCAGGCTGGTGCAAACCAGTCGAACACTACCACGTTCTTCGCAACATTGAACATGGCAGCGTTCGAAGCAATCAGATACCAGATCGAACGGCACAGGCTGATTTGTGACAAGTTCATCATTCACCGTCAAGAAGTGTCCGACATGGTAAATACCCTGCGTACACAGGTTGATCCTGTAACGCAGAGGGAATTGGTCATGGCCGGGTACATTGGTACCTTGCTTAATGCTATGATCATTACCACTGCCGGTACCCAGACCTTCGAGATCTTGCAGCCGGGACAGGTTGTAGCAGTAACGGCTCCTGAGTATCTCGGTGGTATGCCGATCCGCGTTGAGTTGTTCAGCGAACCGGTTAACGAGTTCATGATGGGCAAGCCGCGTCAAGGATGGTTCTGGTACGAACTGATCAGCCAGGTGCTTGTGAACCCGGCTGGTGTTGCAATCGGCTCGAAGCTCTAGTAGCTTGTTGAACTGACGATGTAGCAATCCGCCCGGGTGGCTTTGCGGCTTCCCGGGCGGATCATTATCAATCCTTTATGTAGGGAGGCCGAAAATGAAGTTCAACAAGACCGCAGTACAACATGAATTGGATATGGCTGCTCACGAATTGGAAAAAGCTGGGTTTACTGATTTAGCAGAGAAGGTGGATTACTATGCTAACAGACTAATTAACGCCGCTGCTGGGGAAGTACCACTACTCCGCAGGGCACTGTCAAGAATTCTTGACGAGTCCAAGCGTAGGATCCAAACTGCTCAACCAAAGGAACCGACAACTGCAGAGTCAAAGGCACGTACCGCCGTAGATAAAACACGGCGGGCATCAGATGACCGTAAGGAAGTCTTGAAACGTCGGCTTTTGGAGATTGCAGCACAGCGCAAGCAGGCCGCACAGCGTCTGGAAGCCCTCAGGGCCAAAAGAGAAACGCGTACGGAAACTGCTGCTACACGGCGTGAGCGCCGCCAGGAGCGTCTGGAGCAGAACACTAAATAGCTAATGTTCTAGGCGCTTCTTTTTCATAGGGGCGCACCTTCGGGTGCGCCTCATTTTTTATATAATGAAAACACATAACTCTGACAGTAATTAAGTTTTTTGCCCACAAACTACTAGAATATATGGTTGATAGCTCATGGTGAGTTATCAAGACGAAACGAAAAGGAGAAAGAATGTCTAAGGAAAAGAAGGAAAAGTTGTCAGTGCCGGACACCTCACAACGCGGACGCAGATTAACATTGCAGAACTTGTTGGCAGCCGGTTCTGAAATCTGGGTACGCAATAACTCCGGTAAACTTACCGGACGAGATGCAGGTAACATTGTCGTGCAAGTCGGTGATGGCAACATGATAGACATCGTTGTAATCCCGCCTGGAAACGACCCGGTGTGTCTTACCGATCAAGTTACACCGAAGTTATTGGCTGAGTGCATGGACTTGTTCAAGCTCGTGAAGTCCGGAGCTTTGGAAATTCTGGATCCTGTGAATGCTAATGACTACTATGACCAGAATCAAGAGCGTAAGAAGATTGTAGAGGACAAGATTAACAATCTGCTTACACAGAAGCGCGACGAGGACACCTCCGGAGCACGTCCAAAGCCGAAGTTGGCAGCACAGACAACTATCCATGTGAATCAAAAGGTCGGGGACATCTGCCTGAAGGCTAAGCACGCTGCTATTTCTGAGCAAGAAGCTTTGGAGCGTATGTTTGAGCAGGAAAGTGTGCTTACTCTAGACGATTACAACTATATAATGATGAACGGCGTGTTCAATGGTGTAAAGAGTTGGGCTAAGGAACAGGCCAAGAAGGTTATGGCACAGTAGTAGGATTGTGTGCGGTGGGGGCCGAAAGGCCCCCACCGTATATTTGACTTAGGAGTTTACGATGCCACTGCTTACCGCTCAAAAACATCAATGGACAAAGCAGCCTCCGTATAACTTCTATCACTTTCCGGATGAGCACCTTGTTGGCTGGCAGAAGTTCTGGGAAGAGATGGATGGGGATCTGGACAAAATCCTGGCCTTTGCAGAAAAGGCTAGTATAGAATGCCCGTGTGAGTGGTTCGAAAGCCTGCACCGCTTCTTGTTTGGCACCTTCGCAGGAGATGTCAAGCTGTTGAAGACCGCCGCCGAGAAGGACTTCAAGGCGTTCCTGAAGCAGACCGCAGAGAATCATCAGAAAGAACCACTGAGTAAGGAATGGTACACAGTAAAGGGCATCACACAAAATAATTTTATTGCGATGCTTGAGCGCGCAGCAGAGATTACCGATGTTCGTCAGGCCGTAGCATTTGTAAACTCTCGCATTCGTGATCTTGGATTCTTCCTTTACAGCGCTTACATTTTGTCGAAGACGAAGGGAAAAAGCGAAGTGAAGGCGCTCGCTTCTGATCTAAACAAGAAAGCTTATGTACTAGAGACTGACGCAATCGGAGAATCTCCGATCAATGGAATCACCGCTGGGCTGACAGTAACCCATGCCTTGTTCCCCGGAGACTTCTTTATGATTACAGAAGTTCTTCGTACCGCGTCGGATGAGATAGAAACACTTGTAACGCGCGATCCACGTGGCCATATTGCGTTCATAAATGATGTTTGGAACGTACAAGTAGTTTGACGCAGTATAAACGAAAACGACCAAAATGAAACAGTTCAACACTAATGACTTGAGCCTCGCCGCGTATCTTATGATGCGCGGATGTCCACTGATGGCTGCGAAGAAGCTTGGCAAAACATTCAGATTTACACTGGACATTGGCGAACGCAATGAGCAGTCCCTGAAAATAGAGTTTATAAATTCTGAATCGGCAAGATTCGACGCGGCAGTAAGAGATTTGAAGAAGATTATGTTCAGTGGAGGCGTCGTTGCCACAGTCAGTAACTGATTTTGATGTTCTGCTCAAGGGTCAAACGGAATATCTCACCGCGTTCGTCCGAGATCCGAAAACAGACGAGTTGACCGATGTAATTGGCAACAGCACATTTTCTTTGATCGACATAGCCGACGATTCTGTCAAGTTCACAGAAACATTCGCTACGTCAGGTAGCGCAAATATTATACATCCATCACAGGGGGTTTATCAATATAGTTTTAACACGGTGACATATCCTGATCAATATCTTGCTGCATTCCGCTGCGTGTTAGATGGTGAAGTTATAAATAATAATGTATTCGTAAAAAATGAGCCAGCTGCGATGTTTGCTTATGCAGCACAGCTACGTGTACAGGTAGACAAGGCACGAAAGTCCGTGTCCGATGATATTGAGAATGTGGACAAAGCTGAATCGGAACCGTCTACTAAATTCTTCTATGGTTATTCTGACGCCCACCTAATATTTTATCTAGAACGTGGCGCGCAACTAGTTAATGTTGTTCCTCCATACACACAATTTACACCTGTTACATTCCCGTGGTATTCTTCCGGCACGATCTTGATTGATGCTGCTACAATTGCGGCATTGGAATCACAGGGCATATTTGCAATAGACACTGATTATAGCTATCAACTGGGTGGGAACAGCCTTGTTATTGATCACTTTACTAAACTAAATACGGCTCTTACTTCATTAGTCACTAGATTTGACACAAACCTAGTACGGTTCAAGCAGCAATTTCGCTCCAAAGGCCTGGTCATGTTCCAATGGATGCCGGGTGGTGTAAGAGCCGCGAGACAACTTTCTGCGATGCCCTCAGGTTTTTGGAGCCGCATGCTAAGTAGCGCATTTGTGTAGCCTATGGAAACATAATGTAAGGTTAATTGAATGGCGACCGGAATTACACCAGGCAAACCGTGTACGGTAAATACGTACCTTGCCTATGAGGTATTGGGTAGTCAGTCCCAACAGACTGGCAACAATACTGTTGTGGTGTCCAATACCATCCAATTGCTGCCGCAATACTACCTTTTCATAGGTACAAAGTACACTACCTATGTAGGGCGCTGCCTCGTTCTTAATCCTTCGGGAACTCCAACGACACAGCGCCGTGTAGTTATTTCCCAGGCCAATGGCACAGGTAATACCAAGATTCTGACGGTCAATAGAGACTGGGACACTAACCCCGCCCAGACTACAGATTCTCTGTATGTTTGTTACGATATGGATGATCTAGAAACTGGCGGTTCTAATACCGGCGTTGCCCTTGGTGCAAGAACTGGTACCTACGACTGGACTGGTGTTCTGAACATAGGCGATGGCACCCAATACGCTGGCCTTTATATGGGTGCCGGTGAAGGGGCTGATATTTATGACAACGGCAGTACAAACTCGCTGATTGTCAAAAATAACGCTCGGCTAGACATGGGTTACAGAAATAGCAGCGGCGCGTTCGTATCTGGTGGTATTTGCTTGTACACGCACAATACTGCTGGCGAGCCCATGGTACAGTTTCAGTCAGGTGCAAAGGGGGAGATTATAGATGCTCTGCACTGGGGCATGCTTGTATCGATGTTTCTTGAAAACGCAGCAGGCTCTGCGATAACATATCGAGGTACAAAGTTTCTTAGTGCAACATACGGCACAACGTTCTTTGGATCGTCGCTGTATGACTGTTCAGTTGGTGGGCGCAGCGGGGCTAGTGAGTATATTCGATTCAACGCTAATTCGACAGTTGACGGTTTAATTCTTGAAAAGACCGCTGGGATAACTGGAACGAATGACACGTCAACTGAGACGATAACTCTACGTGATGTTGTATTTGTTAACAACCTGGCATTTATAATCCTAAACTCCAATAAAACGTTCTACGTCATTAATCCTACCTGGACAGCTACTACGTATAGCAATTTTACCTGGACGACTTCAACGGCTAATTATGTTTATGATCAAAGAAGCATTGATGCTGTAGTACAGCAGGCGACGGGCACCGCAATTGCCAACGCCAATGTCCTAGTCTACGAGAACACGACCCTGGCGGACTTGGTGCTGGAGACGTACACGAATGGGAGTGGCGTGGCGGCCGGGGTGTTTACCTACAAGAAGCACTCGACCAATTCCTCGACCGTGACCTACGGCGGGCACGCGATCCGGGTGGACTGCTGGCTGTACCTGCCCTATGCAGCGGCACAGACTTCGACCTCATACTTCAACGGTACTGTGGTGCTGATACCCGATGCTGGAATAGTACAAACGGTCCAGGCCACCGCGCTAACCGACGGGTCGGGAATTACTTGGAACAAGGATACCAATGCATCTAGCATCATAGAGTACACTGCAGGCACCGGAACATTGTCAGTTGGTAACACCGTAACGCAGGCCACTTCTGGGGCGACTGGGGTTGTGACGAAGATTGTGGACGGTGACAGCACGGCTGGGACGGTGCATTTGAAGAGCCGAAATGGAACAGCCTTTTCTGGAACCTATGGGTTGAGTGCTACTGCGTGGAGCGCAACCTACACAGCCAGCACCGAGCAGCGGTTTGCGATCTGGATCGACGGCAACAGCAAGTCGCTACAGACCATTTATGACTACCTGGCTGCGCTCACGGCGCAGACCACCCTATCTGCCACTGGTGAACTGATTCACGAGTGGGGAAAACAGTACCAAGTGCGGGCGCTCTATAGTGGTGCGTCTGGTTTCTACACAGAGCGATCTGGAACGCTTGGTGTGTTCATCACGAATGCTGGGTCGGGCACGGTGCAGAAATACACCGACGATGCTGGAGTTACTTGGACCCCACCGACATCGGGTACGTTGACAGTTACCTGCAAAAACGCGTCGGGGTTTGCCATCGAAGGGGTCCGGGTTCGCATAGAGACTACGGGAGGGGTTCTTATTTCTGAAGGATCGACAATCGGCTCTGGGGTGTTTACTGATAGCTACCTCGGAATTGATCAAGCCGTGTATGTGGTTGTTCGGCTCAAGGGCTACAAGGCCACCCGTATCTCTGGAAATATCGCAAGCGGAAACCTGACCATTCCAGTAACGCTAATCAATGACAGAGCCGTTGATTTGCCCTAAAGGAGAAGCCATGCCAGGTAAGAAGAAAGAGAAGGAAGCGGAGAAGCCGGTGGAGACGGTAGAGCAGAAGATGGCAGCGGAAGCCATCTGCCCGAAGTGCATGAAGCCGGTGGAGTCGCACATGTGCCGGTTCTGTGGAGCGACCAAGGCGATCAACGACGCCAGCGGCAACGTGATCTGGATGCTCAACGGCCGGGTGGTCGCCGCCTTCCGCGACGAGAAGGACGCCTACGTGAAAATGGCCCTGCGCTCCGGAATCCCCGAGAGCGAGTGGCCTCAACGCTTTCGGAGCTAGAGGAGAAATACCATGTCCATTGCAAACGATTGGGATGTAAACTACAGCGCGAAGGTGATCAGCCACATCGACGGTGTGCTGAGCTACAACACGGGTGACGGCACACAGCCCGCCGTGGGGCAGATGGTGCTCGGCGGGACCAGCGGAGCAGTCGGGAAGATCCTGGCCCGCACTGGCAACGCCGCATCCGGCACCCTGACCCTGACCAACGTCATCGGCCAGTGGGCTACTGGTGAGCGTCTCTACGTCATGAGCGAGTTGATGTTCGATGGTGTGAACAACACCAACAAGGCGCTAATCGTCGTCGGAGCCACCGTCACCGGGAACTCCTCGGCCTCGACCATGCCCATCCTGTTCGTCGAGTTCAACATCGACGGGGTGGCCGGGCACGGCAAGTTCTACGGGCGCTCGATGAGCGCGGCCTTCACAAACAACGAGGATCTGAAGATCGCCACCCTCGTTGTTGCCGTGGCCGACGGGACCGGAACCGACAACGACGCCCTCAACACGACTACGCTGGTGAACGGAACCCTGGCTGTGCCAGGGACCGCCAGCACCAACAACAGCGTGATCATCCACTACGACGCCGGGACCATCGCCGTTCCCGAGGACGCGCACATCAAAAGCGGATCGGCCGGAGCGACTGGCTACGCCCAGCGGGTGATCGGCGCGGTGGCGACGGGTTCGATCCGGGTTGTGGACAGCGACACGTCCGGGGGCTCCTGGACCAACGACCAGGCGCTCCGCATTCTGGATTGTGTGTACTACGATGCGCTGGTGGCCGGGAAGGTGTTCAGCGCAGGCGACGTGATCAAAGCCGCCAACGGGACCACCCCAACCGCCGTGGGGCGCGTGCTTGCGGTCATCGACGACGGCGACAACACCGGCAAGCTGATCCTCGCGGGTTTCTCTGGCACCTGGCAGGACGATAACGAAATCCACGTCAAGCAGAGTGACGACACCTACGTCAAGTACGGGGAAGTCGAGAACAGCACCAGCAAGTACCTCGACGTGGCCACGATCAACATCCCTGGCGGAGTCCGGAGCGTGCAGCGGTCGGACCAGGGAGGGATCTTCCCGACCGGGAGCCTGAACATCGTGCGGAGCGGCAACGCGCTCTACACCTACCTCGTGGATCTGTACGATGAACTGAGCGCCCTGGATGATCTGCCTCCGATGGACGGCGACGTGAAGGACCAGCTTTACACCGTGCTCAACAGCTACGTGATCCCCGACCTGTCCTTCCGGTTCTTGGAGAAGGGCTCGTTCAAGGACACGGCCAACAACAACGTGTTCACCGGCGTCCAGACCGTGGGAGCCCTTGCCGACGTGGGCAACCACGGGTTCTACTACTCCTCGACCAACCCGACCCCGCAGCCCGATATGTACATCGAGCAGAACGGTGCGGTGAACCGGCAGGACTGGCTGGAGGGGAACCTGGACGTGATGCTCAAGGTCAAGACCTCGACCAACCCGGCCTACATCAACCCGACCGTCGCGGCCCTGGGGCAGCTTATCAACGGTGCCGCGTTCACTGTCCACCTTCGCCCGTACCGGCGCACCTACGACAGCAACGAGGTGACCAAGATCGGTGGCATCGCCACGGTGGCCCTCGGGAACGCCAAGGACCTGAACAACACGACCGGCCAGTACCGGAGCGCGTTCTCCACCGGAGGTGCCGGGGCCTTCACGGTTGGAGAGGAAATCACGACCTCCGGCGGGAAGCGGGGGGTCGTGACCGCCTCCGACTCCGGGGCCGCAGGCAACGTGGACTACGCGCTCAAGTCTTCGGTCAACTTCGTGGTCAGCGACGTCGTCACGGGATCGATCAGCGCCAAGTCCGCCACGCTCGCCACCCCCTCAGACCTCGTGGCCGGGTACGGGACCAACATCCGGGCCATGACCGTGGACCGACGGTTCACGGGCGGCACCACCACCGGGACCTTCGTGATCGGGGAGGTGGTTACCCAGACCGGCACGGGGGCCACCGGCTACATTTTGGAGGACGATGCCGGGACGATCTACATGCAGGACGCCAGCGGAACCTTCAACGGGACGGGCCTACTCACGGGTGTGTCCTTGGCAACCAACACCCCGACCGCGACGGCAGACTACACCACCGTGCCCAAGGACATCGGCGGCGGGGTCGGAGACAAGAACTACACGGCAGTGGTCAGCGCCAACATTACCAACGCCAGCGCGAGGCCGGTCAGCGAGGTGTACGAGTGGTTCAAGTTCCTGACCAGAGCCGAGAGCTTGCTGCTCCAGGGCGGGCCTGGAGCCACAGCCGGGAAGTACGGACGGATCTACCGGCGGCTCGTTGATACCTTCGCAGAGGTGCGCGGCGCGAGCCCCTACGGGCTCAAGGCAGGATCCTTGCTCATCGGAGCCCAGGGCGTGTATGTCGAGAAGTACACCCTGGCCACGGCTGATCTGCGAAACATTCAGCTTGTGGACAACGACGGGAACACTTGGGATCCGCCCAACCTCCAGACGCTGGAAGTCATCAACTTGGTGACTGGCGTGCGCGTCGCTGTGTATCGCTCCACCGGGGCGGGGTCCGAGAGCATCCTGCTCACGGAGTTCATGGTTGGCGCAGTCGGCGGCGGGTACAACCAAAGCGCCGACGCCAACATCAAGGTCGCGGCCAACACCCGCACGGTCAGCCCGCTGCCCAACGACGTTCCCGACTCCGGGGTCTTGCATGTGCTCGACCCCAACGACACGGGCAACTACCTGCGGTTCATCTACGACACCGTGGACCGCACGACCAACGTGTTCCACCTCACGCAGGGGGTGGGCCAGAACACTATCGGAGCCGTCACGGGCTCGGTGGACCTCACCGCCAGCGACAACACCCTGGTTGTCCCCATCGAGAAGGAGTCCACCGGAACCAGCGTCAGCAACACCCTCCAGGTAGTCTCTTCCTTCCCCCTGTACGTCGTGGTGCGCATCAAGGGCAAGAAGCCGTTCAAGACCACGGCGACGTTCAGCAGCACGGGCGCGAGCATCGGCGCGGTGCTGAACCCAGACAATGTCGTGAATCTTCCCTAAGCCGTAGCGAGGTGCCTGCTTGGCAGAACGCAGCGACATCGTAGTAGACTGGCCGCTCTCTCCGCGCATAATCACGGTGCAGGCCCCCTCCACCGAGATCACGCAGCAGGATCTGCTCGACACCCTGCGGAAACTGGAGAGTCAGCTAACCGCCCTGGACGACGACCCTCTCACCGACGCGGCGGGAAAAGAGAACTTGGGCGGTGGCGTTCTGGTAGGAATCTCGCAGACCCTCCAGAACGCGCAGCTTGCTTTCGAGGCACGGACAACCCCCACGGAGGAAGGCACAGCGACCTCCGTGGGGACCATCATACTGACCGACACGGCGGCGCAGTTTGTTACTGTAGGAGTGCAACGTGGGGCATTGATCGTCAACTTCACGGACAAGGCGGTGGCCGAGGTGCTGAGCGTGGAGAATCAGACCCACCTCACGCACCGGCCCCTGACCGGAGGCTCGGGCAACGACTGGGGCATCGGGGACGCCTACAGAATTTATAACATCGTGCAGTGCGACGTGACCGGAGGAAACCTCGTTGCGCTGGACGAGGCGGGCGACCCCATGTCGCCAATCTTCCCGGCGGCATTCACTCAGGTGGTCAAGACATCAAGTTCGTCGGCCACGCTCCAGGAGTTGGGCGCGATCCAATACTCGTCTTACAACGGTGGCGTGACGGTGGACACCAGCAGCCCGTACTCGGGTATTGTGTTTCCAGTGGGGACACCGCAGCAGCCTGTCAACAACATGACGGACGCCATGCTCATAGCAGTAGCGCGGGGGCTCACCACAATTTTTGTCGTTGGGGATCTTACGCTCGACGCCGGGGGTGACTACTCGGAGATGGTGTTCATCGGGGAGTCCATTGGCAAGACCGCCATTGACATCAGCCCCGCTGCCCAGGTGGAGAACTGCGAGTTCTACGAGGCGACAATCGCTGGGACGCTGGACGGAAACGCCAAGGTAAAGAACTGCCAGATTCTGGATCTAAACTACATCAACGGGGTGGTGGAACTATGTATGCTCGGGCCAGGCGAAATCGTGCTCGGGGGGGCAGACGAGGCGAATTTCCTCGACTGCTGGAGTGGCGGGGCAAACGTCGTGGGAAGGCCGGTCATCAACTGTGGCGGTAGCGGCCAGTCGCTGTCGATGAGGAACTACAGCGGCGGGGTGATCATCAGGAACAAGACGGGGGCGGCAGACAGGATAGTAATCGACATGGCGAGCGGGGAGGTGGTGCTGGAGAGCACCGTGACGGCGGGGCTGGTGACGGTGCGCGGGGTCGGGGTCATTGACGATCAGAGCGTCGGTGCCACCGTTGACTCTGCCAACCTGCTCAACAAGGCGACCATTTCCAAAGCCGTTTTAGATGAACCGCTCCCTGGCCATCTGATCCCCGGCACGGTGGGGGAGGTGATGCGAACCGCTGCCTACGCCGGGGCGGTCTACGTGGACACCCTCGGAGGCGGTGTACCGGGAACGAGTTTCCCTCGGGGCACCCCTACCATGCCGGTGGACAACCTGGCGGACGCCAGGACGATAGCCGATGGCGTGATGCTCCGGGAGTTCCGGATACGCGGTTCGGTGACGCTGGACCAGGACTACACGGGGTACGCCTTCTTCGGGCAGGGGGATATCAAGACAGACGTGCTCAGCCTTGCCGGGCGCTCCGTGGACAAGTCGTACTTCAACCGCCTGATGCTCCAGGGGGTGGCGACCGGGAACATCAACGCCCAGCTTTGCATCCTGACCGGAGTGAGCGGGATCGGCGGAGTCCTGGTGGACTCCGGACTGCAAGGGACCACGACACTCGGCGGCCCTGGTTGCCAGCTAATCTGCAAGAGTCTGTCCTTCATCACCGCCCCGGCCTACGTGGACATGGTTGGCCCCGGTCGGGTGTTCGTGGCTCAGGGTTCCGGCGACGTGACCTTCAAGAACGCCATGTCCGGAGCGCCGTTCCCGACGCAGATCCAGATCGGGCTCACGCACGGCCTGGTGACGTTTGATGTCTCCTGCACGGGTGGGGCCGCGTTGGTGCGCGGCGTGATGACTCTGGTGAACAACGGGGCGATCACGGTCACGGATTGGGCGCTGTACCTGGACCACATCTCGGACCACGTTGACACTAAGCTGACTGGAACGCACGGAAGCGGAAGTTGGGTAGACACTGGCGCACCTCCGTCCCCTGAGACTATTGCAGATGCTGTTGTTGCTAAGGACGTTGGTGGACAGACCGTAGGAACATTACTTAGCCAGATCCCTGGAATCGGCGCAAATGTCGAGCTTATTAAAGAGGTAGAATCCGGTAAGTGGGAGATTATAAACAACCAGATGATTTTTTACAGCCCAGCAGGTGTAGAAATTCTACGTTTCAATTTGTTTGGGCCTACGGGTAATCCATCTATGACGGACGTGTACAAGCGTGTGCCAGTATGAACCGATTAATTACTCGTGGAATGGGTGATAAACAGTTACTTATCACACGTGGTTTGGCTGGGTTAGTAGGACCGGTATGGCGTGAGATTCTGCGGTTAAAGTCCGCTATAACAACAACACTTAGATTGGAATCTAGATGGAAGAAGCAAACAAGTTAGAGCTAAACTCGTATATCAACAGGAGCCTCCCTTTAATTTCTGAGCCCTCCTTTACTCTATATTTCTGTGACAATAACAAATCAGGAATTAATAAAGAACTGACATTGTCATCTATTATTAGTCAGCAACTTGTTGTAGATTCAGGAATTGACTTGGAGGCACTCACATGATAACACAGAAGAAAAACTATGTAAATGATGTTGGAACAGAGATCTTGGTGGATACTGGGTCCGATCTCTCGACAGCTACCGAGCTAGCACTCTATGTAAGGAAGCCCTCTGGAAAAGCAGTCACGTGGGCAGGCACTCTTGGACCCATTAATCCACAGGGTGTGAAAGTATACATAAAGTACATTGTAGAGACAGGTGATTGGGACGAACCCGGTTGGTGGTCGCTGCAGTCATATGTAAAAATAACAGCTTGGGAAGGCCGAGGAGAAACAGTAAAATTCCAACTATTCCCGGAGTTCAAGTAAGATGCCTGTATGGGGAAAACCATATAAGATAAGACGCTCCACGCGTGCACTGAGCTTTGCTGTCCGGCAAAATTATACATTGCTAGAAGTTTGCGGCGAGGAGTGCTATCTGTTGCAACGTAAGGCCCGCGCTAAGACTACTTTCCAATGGGCATCTCGTGAAGTTGATGTATTGACTACGACAACGGCCCCCAGCGCGTACACGGCGGATCCCGAAACCGGGTATTTCAGATACCTGCTATGGAATGAGGCCACTGATTCAGCAACTACATATCCAGATATTGGAGTAATGACTGTAACTGTGCAAGCAACGGGTGGTGTCGCAAGCGTTTGGGAGCCAGCAGTGGACAAATACTCATTTTTGCCGGACAGGAATGAGTACGCAGTTGACATTTTCCAGGATCAATTGGATAGTACAGGTACATCAGTACCAGATGCAGTATATATAGTGTTCAATACACCGCCATTTATAATGGGGAACATCGTTCTGTTTACTTATGGAAACATTAATCCACTAGTAAACTTCGCTGGAATGCAACCAATTAGGGATAATCAACCAGATTACCAAAATAGCTTGTTTGGGTTCGAACAATGGTTAGATCCGAACCAGAAGATTCGTAGTAGGCACACACCAAATGCCTTCTTGCTGGCCTTCCCGGGCGTTCTGTCAGACTTTACAATCACCGAGGGTGGTTTGCTGCAAGAAACGAAGGGAGACTTCTGGACGACTCCAATCAAGGCACCAATTATAACAGAGCACGATGTCGTTATTAGGAATTCTACTGGGGAGCGGTATCAAGTAACGAATTACACGCCTATTTTTCTTGAGTCGATATTAGTAAGTCAACATATGGACTTGACAGAACTGGACCCCAGAAGTTCGATCTATAATGTACCAATCGTAACTGGGTTGTAAGGAGATTGCGATGGCAATCACTGTATGGTACCGTGGAATACGGTTTGTAAAGGATTTCATTGTTCAATATCTGAACTATATATTTTTGGCTAATCAAAAGGGCAGTCTCCTTTTCACGGATGGGACTAAAGAGATAAAGTTTTCGACACTTCCGACGGCAATCAAGCGCGCCTCATGGGATCCACGTCGGATGCCCGCTGTACTTATTGGAAAAGCTGGCGGGGGAATGAAGTACATTAGCTTTTCTAAGGATAAACTAAAGAGCGATGTAATACCTTCTAGCACTGGAGAGACGGCCACACTTTATTATACGGTTGGCGGAGACTTCGATCTCAATATTGGATTGTCTGTGCGCGCGACAACTATAGAAGAGAGAGACAATCTGGTAGATATAGTTGGCATTTATCTTGCTCATCCAGTAGCTAAAGATTACTTTATGCGGCATTACTTGGTGCTTCCAGAAGCCCCCGCTTTAGCAGGAGAATCGGACGTACACGAGCCCGGACTTGACCATCCAATATACGCTACGGATCTAAATTTACGTGTAATGACGCGCTGGCAAGAATATACCTCAACGGAAGAGGCGACAGTAGGCAACATCATTGCCGATTTGGAAGCCGTTGAGGAATTTGATGAAGTACCCTAAAAGTGACGAGAGTTTAATTCTAAGCATGTTTTGATGCTAACCTTACTACGGTTTGTAACAATGGAGAGATCCAATGGCAATTAGAGTACCTGGAATCATAGTACGTATCGTTAATGATACGGGCATCATTGCGCCTCCCATTTTTCAAAGATATCCTGTAATAATCGGTGAAGGCGACCCATATAGGACCATCTCCGATTATAGAATTAGGAAGACGGCGGATGACTATGACGGGCTAGGCGCTATCACAACGGTAAATGATATTGTAAGTGTAGGAGATCTTCCGGGAATCGCAAGCTATGTAGCAACTACAGATTATGAATTGTCTGGAAATACCATTCATTGGGTAGGTGTACACAAGCCGGACGACGGAGATTACTACTACGCAACGTATACAGAAACCCGCCCCGCCAGCGCATATGTTCCGATGCTATATTTCGATGAAAACCTTATTTATGCCGACCACGGAAATCAAACAAGGACAAGTGGCGCGATAAACGATGTGTCCGTTGGCTCGTCCCTGGCGTTGTCTGCTGGAAGTGGTGGCGTAATTGTTATGCAGCTGGACCTTAGTGGTGCAGCAGATCCAGATGTGCCGACCCCAACAGAACTAGAAAACGCGTTCATCGATTCTGTTGATCTTTTGAACCGCATCACAGACTATAAGCTGTTCCTGGTCCCAATGTCGTCTGGAACATTGCTTACAACCACGGCAGCAAACATCTTCTTCAACCATGCCGTTATCGCAAGCCAGCCTGCGCGGAAGCAGGAGCGTACAGTTGTTGCTTCCCTGGCTAAGGGCGTTGATTATCAGGGTGCAGCTACTTTCGCTATCAGCTACTTCCACGAGCGCATGGTGGTTCCGTACGTCCCGGATGCCACTGTGAACGTGGTTGGCTTTACAGCAGACTATGACATGCGGTTCTACGCTGCTGCGCTGACTGGCAAGCTTTGCTCGGTGTCCATCGGTAGGAACATTTCCGACGAGATCATTCCTAATGTCTCGTTCCCTGGAAACTTTAGCCCAGACGAGGCAGATTACTTGGTACAGCGCGGCGTGTCTCCAGCTAAGGTAAGCGGTGCCGTGGTCAGAAACATCATGGCTATAACTACAGACACTACGAATGCGCTTACTGAAGACCTGGGCGTACAGGATGTAAAGGACTATGTAAAGAAGTACTGGAGAGAAGGCCTCTGGACAGCGTTCAAGAACGCTCCTATTACAAGAAGCCTAATCGCCCAAGTGCGCGCTGCCTCCGTTGGGATTTTGGATTACTTGGTTTCACAGGGCACCATTGCAGAATATAGAGAACTGGCTGTCGCACAGGATATTACTGAGCCTAGAAAACTGTTGATATCTGGCAAGATTAAGCCAGCGTTCGGACTACAGTGGATGGACATAACATTTACCTTTGTTATGGCCTTCACAGGCTAGAGGTGAGCCATGCCGTATCCCTACAATTCACTTCCGAATACAGCACACGTTGTATTTTACTCATATGCTATAACCATTGGCAGCGGTGCACAGATCGGATCGTTTGAAAAGTTCTCGTCAAGCTTCACCCGGACGGCAGAGCGTATTCGTGAGGTTTACTACAGCCGTGGCGCTCAAACCAAGGAAATAATCTGGTCAGGTACTGACATACAGGTTACCCTTGATCACGTAGAGCTTTACCAACAGTCCATTCTTCAGGCCATTGGGTTCCAGATTTACACCATTGAGGATTTGAACCAGAGCCTGGATATCCACGAGCTTATGTTCATCCCAGCACAGCCTGGAAGTCCTACGCTGCCGCCAGAGTCGAATGAAGGTGAGATCCGGATTATTACCTACAGAGATTGTGTAGCAACGAACGCCACCAAGGAAGTAAACATTACCAGTGCCAAGATCGTTGAATCGATGACCTTTGAGTGCCGGACGGTAACTGGTGAAGGCTTGCCAATCTCTGTGAACGTTCCGTAAGTAGTAATTTCGAAACGTCCTAGCCGAAACGAGTTTGTAACATGACGTTGATCCCAGAAGTTCAAGAGAGCTTTCCTACTAATACCGAGAATCCTGGCGACAAGGAAAAACAGCAACAGCGCCAGATCCAGGATGACGTAATCAATCCCGGTAATGAAAGCTACGTGTACGAGCAGTTGTTCCTTCTGGGATATGCCGAATCTCCTGGGATACTTGTTTATAAAGATGACAAGAACGAGATCATAGCTAAGTTCAGAACGCTTACTCCCAATGAAATGCGGGATGTCTATGAGGCATCTACACGATTTCAGACGTCTGTGGCCCAGGCAATTACTGAAAAACTGGAAACATTAGCTCGGGCAATTACAACTATAAACAATACGCCTCTAGTTCTGCCGCAAAAGGAGCAGCAAGAGTACTTTGAGAAGTATAATCAGAACCCGTCTCCGCTAACAATGGCCAGAATCATCTTGCATCAGAAGATAAAGGCACTGGTTGTTATCGATGCACTGTACGACAAGTATCTAGAATTCTCGGAAGGTGTGTACAAAAAATTTGAGGACGGAAAAAAAAACTAATTGAGAGTGATTTCTTCAAATTAGACCTTCAGTTACTTGTTTATTTCAAAATTCTTCCTACAGATCCTCGGTTTCAATCCTTAAATATCTTTCAAAAAGCCATGTTAGCATACGGAATTGGAGATGATTTCTCTTTGAAATTTAACCTCGCGAAAAATATACTAGACAAGGTGTTTTGCTACATGAATCCAGAGCTTTGGATAAAGGACAAAGAGAGGGCCGGCGAATTACAGGATCCATACACTAAAGTAAACTTCGAGTTCAAAAAGATACAAGCATATGGGCGCGCTACTGGCATGATGCCACAAAATACCATGATTGCGGATGCACTAAAGAAGGTGTATGGAAATTCTTCCAAAGATGGGCGGCTTTCGGGTGTACCGGGTACAAAGCCGGCAGCAAAACCACCGGTAAAGCCAGACGACGAGGTTTTAGGATAAATGGCCGAGGATACGTTCAAAGGCGGGGGTATAGATTTCCAGTTCGTGGAAAATGCCAAGACCGCAGAAGCGAGCATTGGCAATATCAATTCGTATTTAAACACTGTAAATAATAGTGCCTCTGCATTCTCTGCCGCTATGGCGCAATTAGTAGATCTCTTTGGCAAGCTCCAGAAATTAACTGAGGATATGGACAGTACGGATAAAGAACGATTAAAAACAGAAAAGGGAATGGAGATCTCTGTAGAGTCTCTTTCTAAGAAGCAAAAAAAGATTGCCGAATCGTTAGCTAAACAACTTGATTTGAAAAAGCAGTTTGTTAAGGTTGGCGGACAAGAAATAACAATGGGAAAGGTTACTGAGGCGGAGGCTAAGAAAAAAGAAGTACACTTCAAAAGAATTAAGCAAGAGATTAAGGAGCAGTTGGGTAGTTTGAAGGGCCAACTTACTTCTATGGTTGGATTCAA